>Ga0116231_10000137_pt1 | contig 94109 bp, 70 predicted proteins | sample S1TSphgellanicum_2_FD_89695 | JGI IMG/M metagenome (GOLD analysis project Ga0116231, IMG submission 89695) | Host-associated microbial communities from peat moss isolated from Minnesota, USA - S1T2_Fd - Sphagnum magellanicum MG | ecosystem: Host-associated > Plants > Peat moss > Unclassified...
TGATCTTCCTGACCACTTTCCCCCGGCTTCTTCCAGAAGGTTCACTCGAATCCCAACGCCTCTCCATGCAACTCCTCCACACGGCCATCTCGTAATTGCAGCACCGACTTACACCATAACTCAGAACCGCCATCCAGCCCCCATCCGATCATACCCATCATGCAAATCTTCCAGCAAACAACTTTGAACAAACCAATTAGTACTTCCCATGTAGATGTAATGCAGTGACGGCCGTCACAGACACAAAACGGCTCAAAGATGTGCTAATTAGTCTCCCTGATCAGTGGGCGCTCAAAAATTAGGGTCACCCCATTTCCCATTACAACACCTTGATTTTCCTAGACCCATCAAATTTTGAAAAATCATAAGAAACACTTAAATGAACATTTTCATAATTTTGTTTTTGGAATACATTTATTAGGTTTCATCTATTTTGAAATCTTAATAATACTAAAAATAATGTGTATTTTGATGTTCTTAATCATTGCATTTAGAAAAAAGTTTCAGGAATGTAATGCATGTTTTTTTCCTTGAACTTTTTGGTTAAGAACACAAATTTGGAACATGATTTATGAAATATATTCTATGATAATTTGAAAGTCATTTTATTTTTAGGTATTTATTTGGTAATTAATTGATTAAATGTGATTTAGTTATGAATTTCCAAAATTAAAACTATCAATTTTTTAAAGGGCCATTTTAATTAAGAATATAAATTTTAAATTTTTTCTAAATTTTAAAATTCCCAAATAAACTTCAAGCCATATACTAAAACATGAAATTGATAAACATGAAAAAATAATAATTTATAATTGTGAAAAAAATTAATGAAAAAGACCCAGAAAAATGATTTGGTTGTTTTTGGTTTCGTAACATTCCTTGAGGTGGTTCCTAGTGGTACCACGCAAGGATGGGGTCGCCTATCAAGATGGTAATTAAGATTCCATTGCCACATCTTCATAATTCATATTTTTTAATTTTTTTTTTCCAAGATTGGATTTAGGTCATTGTTGGACTAAAATTAAGTTGGATTTTATCCACCTTGGTCCATAAAGTGATTGAAATGTAGTTGTCACATCTTGATGGTCCAGATTTTTTAATTTTGAATTTTTTTTGTTAGGATTAAACTCTAATAAGCTTTGTTGATTGAAATTTAGTCCTTAGGATTATTCATTAAATCAATAATAAATAATTTAATAAAAAATATTTACATATTTTATTAAAAATTAAAAACACATTTGTGAAAACATTTAATCAACATCATGATTTACAATTGACTTGATAAACTAACACATTCATCAGATGTTGACATGAAAATGGCATGTCATGTCATAAGTCTATGACATAGGTCATGTAAAATTTGAACATTTAATGTGCACCTTTCTCCTTTCCTCAAGGAAATTCATTCGAAAATAAATTCTAAAAAATTATTGTTTGAAAATTTGCACTTGTAACACTAGAAGAAATTTGAAAATCAACAATTCAATTTATGACTCATTTGTAGTTGTAATGGACAAATGCGATTAAAAATAGCCTAGTTGCTTAAAACGAGTGCCATAAGATAGTTAGTTACAAAAGACATGGCATGGCCATGAAGTTGAAAATGTAGTTGCAAACCTGATGACTGGACCAAAAATTTTCATCCATTGCCATGGATGCTCGTTAGTATGATGTGGAACCCCAATTTGTGATTACATTTGCAACTAAATTTGGGATAGTTGCATGCTACCAAATGTGCCATTGACGCGTGGTTAGGATTTAACCACATAATAATTTAAAGAGCTAGTGGCCATAAAACATGTGGCAAATTTCCATTTTTTCAAAAAAGATATATTATAATTAAAATAATTAAATAATATAATAAATTAAATTCAATATTATAATTATAGTTATTAAATATTATAATTAATTCATGAACTATAATAGGCAACCTATTTTAGGCTAGGCTAAGGTAAAATAGGCTACTTAACATGGGCTCAATAGGTAGGTAAGATCTTATTTATTTTGTTGGGGACAAGTTTTTTTATTGACTCATCTCACATAACACATGCACTATGTTTAGAGTGCATGCCATAAATATAGTCCATTCTTTCACCTAAATAATAGTGCCTATCCTACTTATTACTTTATGTTACATACCTACTATTTACTACCTAGCCTACCTAATAAATTAATTACCTAGCCTACATTTAATAAATTAATTATTTAACATAACTAATTAATTAATCAATTAATACAAAAACACTATGACATATCCACAAAACAAAATACTTCCTGCTTAATTTATAACCTACTTAGGTTACATACCTACTATTTACTACCTAGCCTACCTAATAAGTTAATTATCTAGTCTACATTTAATAAATTAATTGTGTAACATAATTAATTAATTAATCAATTAATACAAAAACATTATGACATATCCACAACAAAAAATACCTCTTGCTTAAATTACCTACCTACCTATTACTAATAGTACCTATCCTACTTATTACATATTACTTAGCCTATCTAATTAATTAATAATGAAATACTTAATTCAAATTTTGTTAAAAATCTAGTTACCACAAAAACAAAAATAAAGCAATGATTTAACCAAATTGTTGAAAAAAACAATGTTATGGTGATATATAGCCAAAATTAAAATGGTTAATTTAAATTAATGTATTGAAATAAAATCATATTTATGTTGAAAAATTATGGAAATGCCATGTGTGCCATGTAGGTTAATTTGAGACATTCGACAACTTATGTTGTCCATAGTTATAAGAAAATTATAGTTGTCACCATGCAATTTAATTATCATCCATTAATGGACATACAAGAAAAAACAAACAAAATATGTTAAAATTTCATTTACATTTTAACCTAAAACCTTTGTAGTTATATCATGCAATTACATATTCGATTAATAGTTGGTTGGACCCATCATTTGATTGCACATGTAGTGGTATATATTTGCAACTGCATGGACATATAGGATTACAAATATCATAGTCACAAATGTAGTAGGTTTGGATAGTAGTTGCATTGTAATTACAAAACGATGGTCGAAATGGAGAAGATTTCTTCTAGTGTAATTTTGAATTTTCTTGTAGTTCAAGTAAATTGCATTCAAGAAAATTTAATTACATTTTTTCTACTTTTAATCTGATGGAGATTTAAATATACTAATGTACTTTCAACTTTTACCTACTCCAAATCTAGATCAAAGTTTTAGTTGGTTCAAATATCTTTGAACACAATTAAATTCATGTGCTTGAAATGCTAATTTAAAAGTTATTTATCAATTACTTTTATTATACTTATGGCACTCATCTTAATGTAAACTCAATAGAGGTGAACTAATAATTTCATACATTTCAGATTTAAAGAGGTTTCCAAGAGATTATAATAAAGGTGCATTCACACTTGGTGTTAGGGACTCTAGTGTTGAGTCCCCTAACACCATGCTAGTCATTTAGGACTTACACCTACTTATCATGACATTTTATGTTAAGTTAGCATTCATTTAACATAAAGCTATTGCCCATTTAACATTGGGTGCCACCTAGATTTCCATTGCAATTACAATGGCTTCTCTCTTTATATATATCGAACAAGATGAAATAGTTTGATTTTTGATATATTTGATACAATGGAAATTCTAATGGAATTATTTGAACAATAAAATGATCTAAGTATGGTTTAATCGCCGGATTATGAGGCAAGAAAAATATCTATATCTTGAATAAAATCTAGAGTTTGAATATATTTCTTCTTTCTAGAGATAAATATATTCAGAATTGATTTTATTATCATTCCCCTTCCCTTAATGAATATGACTAGTATCGGTGAAAAAATCAAAAGAGAGAGTTAGTAAAGGATCTTTTATAAACAATCCTCCATAATCTCGGATAATCTCGGATGTTATCCGTCCCCTGTACGTAAATCTAATAAGATGATGCAAATAAAGGTTCCTAAATTTGTAAAAATATAAAATAATAAGTAAATCATCATACTTGCATATCTGTTATGATCTCCAGCAATTATTCCGATCATTAGATATCCAATTTGACTTATGATCATTGACTTTTAATATCAAGTGTGAATGCACTATATGTAAAATGTTTTTGCATTTATGCTAAAAACAAGAGACTAAAACTTTTAGTAGACTACTTGTTTTGTTTACTTTACCATGCTTTCACATAAAGAATTAGTAAAGCAAAATTTCATAACACATTACCAAGGTGAGCTAGATTCACTAGGTTGTCAGGATAAGAGGAGCACAAAACACACATGAGGAGGGCTGAGGCTACACCCACCCCAAAGAAACTAAAGAAAACAAGCTCAAATTACAAGACTTGTAAAAAGAATCTTGAATGCTTGCTTTGGAAGAAGAAGTTTGTGATAAATTGTGAATGATATATGCAGTAATGCTACTACTAACTAATATGGCTTTAGTATTTCTGCACATGTAAGTACTGAAATAGATTAAGCGTTAATTCCATTGTATCTTGTCTCTAGATTTAAAACTTTGTTTCAAGTTTTCAGGCCTCTCAATTACTATGGTTGCATATATAACACCTCAAGTCTAGCTGCTGATCGCCTGCAGTGTCAAATTCATGCTGCTAGCTTTGGCAATATTCAATCCAGCAGCAGCTTGCGCCATACTTCAAAACATTATTTACACGCTTTTATGTCAAGGAAGAAGTTCACTCATGATCAAACTGAGAATTACTCAAATTTAAGGATCCATGACGAGTGCTTGATCACCAGACATTCTTGGAAAGGATTTCAACTCTAATCTTTGCATTTGAGAAAAGCACAGAGTTTTTAGGATAAAAGGATTTAAAACGAGTTTGATGGTTTAGAACTATTGGAAACGAGAGCAGGGACGAGTAGAAGCCACTAACGGCTGAGATCGAGGGGGCAACTTTGTTTGTAGAGTAATGTACTCATACTCGTCGTGTCAGAGATGCGACTAACGAAGCAGGTATAATGTTAGCTCGGTGGGATTTTGTAAGTTTCTTTCAGTCCCTGACAAAGTTTTGTATCCTTTCGATCCTGCTGGTTTTAGTACTTTGAAAAGTATTGAAGTCCACAACCATGTCGCGGCTCATGGCCTCGACTTTAATTTACTGGTCTGATAAATTCATCAAGGATGAAGCAAACGTCGTACCGAAGGTAATGGTGCAGTTCTGACACCAATTTGATTAACGCCAGACTGCTAGTTTGACTGCAGGATTGCTAATTTTATTTCCACGGAGTTGCAAAGTTGTGGGTGATTACAAACACAAAACCAGGCCAACTGAAAGTCGGCTGATGAAGATGATTATACCTGCCCCTACTACTCGGAAGGCCGCTGGTGCATGTTGCAGCAAGCTAATTTATCGAGCCACCTATAAGAATAGCAACTGCTTCGATGTCGCTGTGATTTTTGTGCCCACCAGCACGGAATCTGCATGTTGGCAGCTACGAGTTATATAAAAGTCTAGTACTAGGACTCGTGGTTTTCCGACGCAACACTGCATTGTGCATGCTTGCTGCATTGGATTAAAAATTGAGGCAGTTGTCAAGCCTAGGATATATATATTTTTCCGATGTTTTAAGATCAGGGTTGTTGAAATTGATCTCGAAAATACATCGGTGAATGTCAGACTAGCGAAAGAACTACTAGGCCTGCGTTTCGACAACAAATAATTTGTAGACGACCTGCAATCGAACCCACGGCTAGCTAGCTTCAATACTTGCGTGTTTGACCACGTGCCATGAGTCGATCAAGAGACGAGTATTGACACAAGCTGTGGTCCTAGTGTGAATACAATACACAACACACAACTTAGAGCAGCTAAATGTACCGTGAAAGGTCGACAGTAATTAATCAAGTGATTTGGGGAAGCTGTTGAACAGCTTTTGCAGACTGCACGATGGTCAATCGAAATCGAGCTAGCAAGGATTGACAGACTAGCTGTGGGACCATGGCTCACGAGCAAGGAATGGTGCACAGGTCTGCATTAGGACAAGAAAGACTAAAAGCTGGCCCGCACTAGAAAGTACTAGCAGAGAATAAAGGAGCAGCCGCAGGAGCAGTCAAAAACATACTACTTTAAACTGGGAGAACAACGGGAAAGGTAGTACGACAACACATTCCTACTTTACCATCTGCATATAGTGTAAAAATGCTTCAGGATGCCGGATAATTAGTATTTTGTTCTATTCCATGACACTGCCCGCTGTACCTTTGCCTCCCTCCTTACTCAACACGAGCTCCTTCCACACTCCGCCAGCTCTGCATGCAGCGTAGCCGAAAATATCAGTACTTGTTTGATGACTTTTCCCTGTTGCAAGTTATACGGAATACAATCCATATTACAAACAGACCAAGAAAAAAAACCCAAAAAAAAGAACCCCTTCACTTGAATTAAGAAATCATCAGAGAATTGATCAACCGCACATCATGACGCAAGGTGAACTAGAAGGGTTGGTCAAGACCTGACGTGGCAAGCTGGGTCTTTTACGCACTTGCCGGCTACAGATCGAAATGCATCGGCACCGGCCATAATATCCCCTGTGCTGCTGCTGCTGCTCCTAGCGAGCTGCAGCAATTGCACCAGCTTAAGACTAGATCCTTTGTTTGCAACTGCATAAAATCGTCATCCAATCCTTCCATAACAGCTACCCGCAAGTTGCAAAGTCGATCTCGTGCTCGTCGGGTGGTCGAGTAGAGCACTTGGAATTTAGGCATACATCGATCCGTTATAAGCAGATGATGATCAGATCAAGTGTTTCATTCTAAACAGGAGTTTAAATTACCGGACCAGCTCATGCCTGCAGATCTATTAATCGGTCAGGTATACAAAAACTCTAGATTGGTAAATCTGTTGTTAGCTGCTGGCCTGCTGTTTTACAATTAGAGAGAAACTGACGAAGAAGATCCGACGCTTATAACCAAGCGGCCCAATTGGTTGGTTGTTTAATGGCTCTGCCCAGTTATGGCCAGTTCAAACTAACAAGAGTTATAATAGGGAATATGGTTCCACCAAGTTCCCAAAAAATGAGTTTGCTGTAGTAGTAACATTAACACCTTGTGAACATTCCTCAAAAAAGTGGGACTGAATGAAAACTACATTATTGGGTCAGCCAATGTGAACCAGCACCCACACCAGCTGCACCTTCAGCTTTTTGGAGCCAGACCTCTTAGTGGCCATATTAAGCCCTAAATTTAGGACCGGTCTCTGAGTCCAAATCTTGTCTTTGGACTCAGAGACCATTAAATTGCTTCTAAATATTACAAGTATCTCAGGCTTAGAATGTCTAAATCTAAGCATGAGATATTTCTAATATTTAGAAGCAATTTGAAATGGATTTTGGGGTTCTTAGCCTGGTACCAGTGTGGGTGCTTGCTACTTCACCCAAGGTGGGTCATCTAGACTAGAACCTTTATAGGAGGAGCCAAAAATTAAGCACAGATCTATGCCATCCACCAAGCATCAGGTTATGAGTTGATTTCAACTTTCACACCAGCAAGAGTATAATAGGAAAAATGGTTCCACCAAGTTCCCAAAATATAGGCTCACAGTCTGCACAGTAACACCTTGTGTAGGCTCCTAAACAATGTGGGATTAAATGAAAACTAAATCGTTCACAGATAATGTTTCCCTGGGGCCAGGGGTGAGCCTGCACCTACACTCCTACCATCACCGTCTTTAGTGAAGTCTTTTAGTGATCGTAAAACACTTGGCATTTTGTCATACTGCAAATGGATGGACCTTACATGCAATAATGAGTTGTCAGGAACTAGTGGGCATTTTGAAAAGTGAAATGCCCATAGAGGTGAGTGTTTGGAAAAGTGACTACACTAAAAGGTCACACACTACACAATTGATCAGCAGCCAAGTTCAAAGACCTTGGAATTTCAATGTTGATCCTATGGGCATGCTAACTTACCCTTCACTTAGTTACTAGGTAACAGTAATGAATCTATACCTGTGATTCTTTGATAATCACATTAACAAAACTGGGAGTCTCTTTATTTGCTAATCTCTAAGAGTAGCGGCCCCAGTCTTGCTACTACTTTGGGGATCAGCTAATATATCTTGATGGGAGCTTGATGGGAGCAACCTCGGTCTACACCAGTGTTGGCTGATTTTGAATTTTTGATTGAATCCAAGTTCAGATTTTGATCAGGTCTACACCAGTGTTGGCTGATTTCGAATTTTTGGTCAAATCCAAGTTCAGATTTCAATCATATTTAAGAATTGAACCCAACAGGTTTACATGGACCCAAATGTGACCAAAAATCAGAACTATTAGGTTTTAAGGGCTTTTTACATAGTTAAGTTCTTAGGGTTAGGTAGGGTCTAGGTTTCTAAGTTTAGATAATGTTTAAGGTTTTTCTGTTTTAGAGCCTTATGTCTAAGTTCTTGGGTTATAATTCATAGGTTCTAGTCTTAAGTTTTAATACATAAGGACATTTTCAATGTGCATTAAAATGGTCTTTATACAAATATGTTGTGATATTCTTTAGGTTGTTTCTTATGTTTGATAGGGGCCCAAATAAGGTGCATATGGGTGGGGATCATTGTTGGCTAACTATTTCTTATGTTGTTTTTCATTGTTGCTTTTGCAAACATGTTGAGGAACACTTTCAGAACTTTGAGAACCCATTGGGAACATAATTGAACACCATGTGAAACTTTTGAAAATGTGGTGGGAATGTTTCAAGAACACCAAAATCCAAAACAAATAAAAATGTTTAGAAATCAACTTTCAAACCATCCCCAAAAAAAAGCTGAAACTGCCCTCAGTCTATTTACCCAGAACCAAAGGTTCTTCAAAACCATTCATCAAGAAAATTTGACCAAGAACCAACAAATTTTTAATTTTTGAAACCATTCCCTAGACTTGGACCAGACAATTCTTGTAAAAACGAAGGATGGGCCAACACTGGGCCAGAAGTCTTGACCAGGTTTGGGCTTTTCTTTACTCCAGTTCCAGTTCTAGAATATGAGTTATAATTGTCTCGGTTGCAGTTCCACAAATAAATAGAACCAAGAATTTAGGTCCAGTTCTTCTGGTGACAAAATTCAACTGAACAGTTCCAAAATTTATATACAGTTCCAATCCAGTTCTTACTAATTTGAACCAGAACCGGTGATTGACTACCTATTAACCTTGGATTAACCCCTAGTCACTTCCGTTTCCTTTCTTTGCTTTTCTTCAAAAAGAACCACCTTGGTTTGGGTTTTGCACATAAACAGAACTGGGAACTAGGTTTCAAGTTTGGTTTCAGCTCTAAAAACTAGTCCCAATTTTGATTTGGTTATTAATTACTAAAATTAGTTGTTCTAACCTTCTAAAGTGGGTACTTGCCCCATATTGGTCAAACTATTGTTAGCCAGTTCTTGATTTTTAGAAGAAACATTGGGTTCATTGGTTCTTTTTTTAAAAACTCCCTAGTTGTGAATCTAAGGAATATTTTCAAAAATTAAAACTTGTCAACTTCAGGGTAGGGTTCAATTTATTAGACTGCGAATTTTCATGTCAATAATTCTAAGCGTGATGGGACCTGTTGATTCTGAGTTCAAGGCTAATTTTGGGTTTCATATTCTTTTTAAACCATTGAAGTTGCATTTCAACTCATCCTCTTCCTTAGGAGTGTGGATGCTCGGGGGAGGGGGGGAGCTCTTTACCTTTTCAAGGTACCCTCATGTTTGTAGGGTATTAATTTTCTATTTAATTATAAATGAGATGAATGTTAATATCTACCATTATATATATGATATTTTTGAAAGTTAAAAATATTTTCATTTATTTATAAATGATAAAAACATCTTTGACTATATTTTCAAATGACTTATTTATTTTATTAATATTTTGAAATTGTAAAGGAGATTTTTAAAATAATTTTTATAAATTTTACCTCCGAAATAATATAAAAACACCTTATTTTGAATTGACGTCCTTTACTAAAAAAATGTAACTGAACTTTGTAAGCAAACCCCCCATGTGTGGATGGTGACCATATTAGAAAGGGGTGTCATTGGCCGTTGTTTGCCTTCGGGATCTCAGTCAAACATGAACTTGACTTTTACACCCAACTCATTGCCTTCATTAGTAAGTCTCATTTATTTCATGTAATGAGGTAGCTCATGGCTCTAATGTCCAGACATCTAGACTAAGTTTGACATTATTTTAAGGTTGTGCTGCATCCAAAGTATTTATGTAAAGGTTGGAATTTTAATGTTGCCATTGGAGATGTCATTATCCATTGAAGCTTAGGGTTAGGACCTAAGACCCTAAAATCTAGGAAATACAAACCTTATCTAAAGGTAGGACCCTAGCCCTTACTCGCTATGCCTCAGACCTTGTAAAAACCCCTTACGACCCGTTGGGTTTGGTTGCAAGGCCAAGTGTGGTTCTTGGTTATGTTTGGGCCCATGTAGATGTGCAAGAACCAGTCTAGTCTAAAACCCACATTCCAAATCCAAAACTGAACTTGGCCTGAAATCCAAAATTGGTCATCACAGGTCTAGACTCTAGGCACGGAGGAAGTTGTCTGAACATCCGTTTGAAAGCCATTCACCAATGCATCATCCATTGAAAGCCTAGTATAACATTCATAACTACGTTGTGAATGAACCCCAATTGAGTTGACATGGGGTTTCATCTTGGTAAACTATCCTATAAAGGATGCAGGATAGGTCCTCTACGTAGGTGGCGGGATAATAGGTAATTGCTAGATAAGTAGGTAGATGTATGTAGAATATAGTATGCAAGCACGGCTAACCATCGTTAGCATGTGGCACTGAAGCATTTCCTGCACACTGCTCATAGTGGCTGGCGGCTTTCACTCTGGCCAAACTCATGGGGCAGATAAATTTGATGTTGGTTGTGGATCAATCCCAGACAGCATCATGTGAATGAAATTTTCAGAATATGAAATTTCCAGAATTTCAAAGTCACAAAGCATGACTTATACTGGGCACAAGGAAGGGGAGGACCAATCAGCAATGGGTACTGCTTCTTTGTTCCCTGACTGCCCAATTGCCTGACCAAGATGTGTCTGGTGATGTCCAGACACATCTTGAAGCTACCCAGACACAAATTTTGTGTCTTATTATACATGCTCTGGGTATGTAATGAACACTAGGAGGCATATTATGTCTCTTAGTTTTACAATATATTCTTATAATAAAATTTAATTTCTTTAAATTTTACAACTTATCCCTATATTTATCCAAAAGTTAGTGGAAAGAAAATTACAGATTTTGAATTTTACAATTTATTTATATATCAATTCCAATGATGACCCAAAACCATGTAAAGTCTAATAATTATTCAATCTACATGAATATGAAATTTTTTCAAACTAGATTAATTTTGATCATTTTTATGTGACTTACTTAGGACCTCAAGACTGGTTACAAGTGCTTAATTAATCATTTTTCACCTTCAAATGTCAATATAATTTACACATATTTTTATATGTCATTTTTTAATGGATATTACATCACACTATGTAAATTATATGAAAAACATTTAATCCTAAGTGAAGTTAAAAATTGACAAGTGTGTTATTCAGGATTGGTTACACTTGCAATGGCTCATTATATTGTAAACTTACCCATTGGGCATTGTAATATTGGGAGTCAAATAGTTGGGAAATGTGAAGGTCAGGAAATTTTGCTTTAGGGTGTCCATCGTCAAGAAAACTTGAAATATGGTTGTTGAACCATGTGAAGACAAATTGATGTTTATGAAAAAATATTATGGAGCAAATGAAGGTGTATCTTGAACCTAGATGGTTTTAGCTTTGAACCTTTTGGGAGTTGGATGAATGGCATGACTTTGAGTTATTGAAACATACTACATAAAAAAAAATTGAGAAAAATTACAATATGATAAGACATAGAAATGAGTGATAGGACTCTGAATTGATGACTTTTGGGTGGGGTTATAGAATATATTAACATTGTTTATGGGGTTTTGGAGTTCAATTGACCCAAAGAACATTAAAAGAGCAAATCCCAAGCCAAACTTTTAGATTAAACTATCAATGGATCATAAAATATATGTAACAGTGCATGTAAAACAAATTGTTGATTGTTTGTTGTAACATGTATTGATTTACATCCATTAAATATGTTGTGTGATTTATTAAAATATAATTTTGTGATTGGTAGCAAACCCTATAAATCTACAAAACATGGTGTTTTATGAATATAATGAAAGCTTTCATGTGTGCAATAGTAGAACTATGCAAATTTTGATGTTTTGATTCAATTCATTAAAGTAATCTCAAGGTTTTTTTTTTTTTCATTTCTTTCTAATATTAGAGTCCAAATCGACCTTCTTATTTGGGACTTTGGGTTATTTTAACAAAAGTTTGAAAATATAGAAAAGGGTGAAATCATGGTCAAAAGAGCCAAGGGTGTCAAGGTAAAAGTCCTTTTCCAAGGACTACACGTGACATGCGTCATTTTTACATTGGTTTCTAACTTAAAATTTGGTATTTCAAATATCCATTGATCAACATTACATTTTAAATATAAATCCATTTTGATTATAAATTGATTTTATATCATGTATATTATGCATTCATGCCCTCTATCACATATATATGAACAACTTTTGTTAAAGCCACATTTTCAAAATCCATAATTTTCAAGGTCAAAAACACTTTTGAACCAAATATGTTCAAATAGGTTATAAAAATAATTTTCATTCGTTCGAGTCCTTTTGCCTTTCTAATCATCAATGTTAAAATCCTCTTCAATTTTCAAAAGCAATGGTGCACATTTGGTAGAAAAAAATAACATTTGAAAAAATAAGGACTATCCACTTTTGAGGTTTAAATGTTTTGAGCAAGTAAAAACATTTTTGATTTGTGTGAAGCTTTGAACTTATAAACTTTACAATTGATAGAAAATATTTCGAAAAAATTATCACAATGAAAACAATTATGTTTTCTTTATGATCTTTCAAACATACAAAAATGTAATTTTAAAGAATGTCCATTCATTTGGTGGCTCCTTTGACTGTGATTTTACCCAAAAACTAACTTTATGTTAATGGCAACAAACACTAGAAAAAATCTTATCCATTCCAACCATATGGTTACAACTATTGATGCGACTAATGTCCAAATCAACTACTTCTATAACTATAGTTAATTATCCTATGTGTCATTTTAGTTGTAAATGTGTATAGTCATATATGTGACTATTGTAGTCACATATGTGACTACAATGTTGATATAACCAAATGAAGTTGCAACTACAATTATAATTTATGACTATTATATGTTTGGATAGAAAAGTAAAATGAAAGTGCATATTTTTATTCAATATTGAATGGATCTTTGGATGAATGAAAAATTAGTTATTTTTGCAATTAATCATAGTTGTTCTGGCAACTAAGGCCCAATAATTTTTCCATTTACCATACCTTGATGATTAAATCATATGTGGCATCTTTTAAATCACAATATTTGCTTGATAATCAACTTGTGTCTAATTTTTTATTGGTATTTTGTATTTTTTATTGACATTAATAATACAAATTATTATATTTATATAAAATATTTTTAAATTCCGATATATTTATAAATTTTATGTATGATGATTATTTTATTAGTAAAATTACAACATATTATAATCATAGTCAAGTATGATGTATTTCTAATCAAATAGAGCTTTAAGATGTTTAAAAAATATATTATTTATTTGATCATAAAACTTTTAGCATAATTTAAAATAAAATTTATATATTATATTTGTAAAAATATAAAACGTTCCATCAAATTCATTAATTATTTAGCATTATTAAGTATGTTTTAAATTAAAATATTAATTTAATAAATAAGTTATTTTATTTTAATATATCATAATTTTAATTAATTTTTAGAACCAAATAATATATCAATCACATTTTAGAAAATATAATAATTTTTTTTGTCTCAGTTATATTATTTTGAATTAATTAAAATTATGATATATTAAAATCACATTGTATAATATTTGATTTATTGAAATGGAGGATTAAAATGTGGGAGATAAATTAATCATTTATTTTTTATTAAAAATAAGCCGAAAAAATAGTTCCCATTTATAAATCATGTGTTTGAATTTTTTTTTCCAATGAATTGTCATTGAAATGTAATTCAATTTCAAAAAATTCAAATAAATAAATAAATAATTGCACATTTTTTGACAAAAATATATTTAATCATGTACATCATTGAAAGTATTTTATGAATAAACTTTTAAATTTTTCATTTGGACAAATATCAATAAGATATGAAATACTGAAGTTGATGTGTGTACCATATTAAAAACCAAGTAAATATAATGCATCCTATTATATTTTCACATCAAATGGGGTGGTTTGATAGCAAGGGAATTGATATCCATCCTTGGGGTTTAAGGATCAAACATCATAAATGACATAGTTGTGGCCAACGATATGTTGGTATGTTGATTGTATATGTCCTACATAACTAGGATACTTAACCTATGTGCCTACCTAGGCTTGCTTAAGTACCTAGACTAGGTGGCCTACTTAGTTACCTAAATTAGGCTTTTAACCTAACTTAGCTAGTGACACATGTTAACAACTCATAAGATGAAAATTTATGAAATTAACAATAATATAAATGATTATATTGCATAATTTCAATAAATATAAATATTTTATTTTATTTTTTAATGATACCCAATAAGTTATGTAGCCATATATGTAGTTGCATAGGTCTATAACTAGTCAATGGATGAAATGTCCTTGTAGTTGCATGTAATATCCAACTATTAATGTGATTGAACATGCCACATGGAGTTTTTTTTGCAAATGGTTTTTTTTTGCCACTTGTTCAAGGTGATTACAAGGTTTATAGTCACATGTGTCCATTACAATTAAAATTTTGTCTTTTGCAACTAAAATTGTAATAATTTATTTCCAAATTTCTTCTACTGAAAGTAGGAACAAAAGAATGTTTGTTGTTGGGGTGAAGTGCATGAGTTCTAGAGGAAAGGCAATAACCTTTGACCAACCAAGATTTGGAACAAACCCTCTTCCAAGCACTAGACCAAAACATGGTATTTATGATAAGTCATTTTTTAATATAGTCAAATAAGATCCATTAATTAAATCATTTTTAGTCATTTTAAAAGTCATGGATCCCATTATAGTTGTATAAGACTAATCATGGATCCCACACTTTGGTGTAATGAAATACATAATGTTGTGTATTATTAATTTTGCATCAATAAAAATTGCAAGATTGATGCAAGGGAAGTGCAAGCTAGGGACTTTTTCTTGTTGGAATTGTGCATTTAAGTTCTCATATGAAGGCATTGGTTTGGTTGATGACACCAAGGGATAGATGGAATTGGATCCCCATGATTAATTAGTTCTACAAATTTATTGGAAATAAGTTCCTGAATAATGAGGAGGTCACATTGCAATAATTGAACTAACCATGCATGGGGAGCATAACGAAGTCTCACATGTGCAGTTGCCTAAAAGGAAAGTTTTTATAAATAATACGCCAAATGGAACAACATGAAACTTGGAAAGGATGGATACATCTGGAGGGGTGGAACAAAACAAGGATTTTAGACTTGACAAAGAAACTTTTACAATGTCAAGAATATTATTTTATTGTATCAAGGGCAAGACATCACTTTTCCCTATGGAGATAATTCTCCTAATACTTCAAGAACTGGAAGAATTAAAAATTTGGTGAAACTAGCCAAAAGGAGAATAGATGAGGAGAATAGAAGTAGTCAAATTTCTTTGGTTCCCCCACCAACTTCCACCCATAGGATATGCATCAACAAAGTTCACCACAACAAGCTAACTTTCCATTTGATGGTGGAAGTCAATAATTATGTCATATTTGAAGAACTAGTGACATTAATGCTTCCATGTCTGTCATGGCAACAATAATGGTAATGGAGTTGGGATTGATGCATTTAGTAATAGGTTCTAAAACATACAAGATCATGTTTAGAGTTATGACATAGGATATGAGTTGAATCAATGAACTTCTTATCATGGTTGTTGACACAAATAATTTTGACATTTTATTAAGACTAGACTTCCTAATTAAAATTGATCATGCAATAATTGATGTTGAGAGGGAATTGATACAAGTGTGCTATGGGAGTGTTGGCATACTAAGGTTTCCATTTGTTGATGTCACATTGCAATTTTCTTAAGGGGTATGTTAAGATTGAAGTCTATATAATTTTGATACCATGATCAAACATTGGAAATGACTCAAATTTTTATAATGTGAAACAAGTAATTAACATCGCAAAAATAAAATAAATTTTTTTACAGATTCTAAATGGATGGAATGGTATAATGAATGTAAGTCTAAAGTGGACTATTCCATAGATCTTCTAAATAATTATGGAGATGTGTGACTTGAATTGTTTAAAAAAGTATTTGAAAATCTGATATTGATAGAATTGTGATTAAATTTTGGGAACATTGGTAGTAAATATGATTTTCAATGGATGCATTTTTTGAATCTACAATTTTTTTTGTTTTTAATAAAATAGTTTCATTTTGAAATTATGGTTGTTTTTCTTACAATGCGAAAAGGAAAAATTATGGACACCACATTCACTATTTTTGAGCTGCCTTAATGTGCTTTCACTCATGGGTTGAGGGCAAACATGCAAATGTTGTTACTCACCATGGTGAACATGTATAGTAATTGAACAAAAATTCTACAAATCCTAATACAACATTGAACCTAAAGTCAAGGCAACTACAAATCATTGAGATTGGGACATCAACAAGTTTGGTGTGGAATGAAATCAATGTGGAGAATTTGGGTTAGCAACTCAATCAAGGCAAAATTTCCTTGGGATGATTGAAATCTTAATACATATGGGTCCAAGCATGATTGGGGTACCCCTTTTTGAACATCTAGGACTCACTCCTAGAGCTTTCAAATTCACCTTTTCCTTCATTTTTCCTATGACCTATTTTAGATTTCCCCCTTTTTTTTTTCATGTCAAATGAAATAATTTTGTTCCAAATTTTATATAGGCATTTAGAATATCTATTTTTTTCACTTATGAAAGTAAGAATAGTAAAATTTATCATAGGTTCTATCAATGGCCCAAATTTTTCAAAAATTTCATTTTTTGAAACTTTTTACATTGCAATAAGGCACTTGGTTTTCGTCACATTCATACATTTTATGTACATTAGTACCTCAAGTTTGTGGTAAGAATCTTGGGCCCAAAAAATTTGTTTAAACATTCTTTATGAGTTTTTCAACTTTTTTTTTCTCAAGAGAAAGTCTTGGATTTTTTTCTAGGACTTGTCAAGAATCCTAACACTTGTTCAAATTTGACATGTTAGGCATAAAATAGTACCTTAGTATTGTATCTATCCATGAAAAAAATCAAACTTTCAATATGAATGTGCCATTAAATTATAACATGTTTTAAGTGAGGGGGTCCACTAGATATTAAAAAGATGTTCCTTTTTGGTACCCCAACCATGCTTTGACCCATATATGGAAGAATATGAGATTCATGATGTTGATGATAATTATGTCGTAACCTTAGCCTTGGGTTCACGACCAAAACAAAGGCTTGCAAAGGTGTGAACCAAGAATGAAGCACGAAAGTCACATTTTATGCTTTTGGGAATGTACGAGAATGTGAGGGAATGAACCCCCACACTCCCAAGTGAGCTCCCACTTTGCGAGTTAAACTCTCAATGGAATTCTGAATCTTCAGAGGGCGATTGCAGGGTTCAAAACTCATTGGATTGAATAGTCCATTATATCATTAGAAAGCTTTTGGAACGTAAATGTCTAAAATGGGTTCGCATGATCCATTTGAGTACTTAAAACATATGTTATGACCAAAACAAAGGCTAGGAGTCAAATTGCCAATTTGATTCCTGACCACTAAAAGTCGCGAATCTCCATGATTTACTTGCATGCAGGTGGCGTGCCACATACCTTAAAAAACTATCAAAAAAGGTTACAACTTTCCTTCAAACTTCATCTCAATTGAAGGTCTTCACAAAAAATTATGGGTCTACAAAGTCATAGGAGTCTCAATTCCCAGGACAAAATGACATTTAGATGCAGGCCTCGTGGGTAAGCACAGATAATATTATAAGGGGGAAGGTGGTGATTTCCCCCAAGTCCAAGCCATAGTGAGTCTTGTGAGTTTGTGTTTACCCATGGCTCGTCCATGCACCAAAAGTGCTCCAATTACACACTAACAAACTTCTTATTTGGTTTATGTAGGTTCATGTGAATAATTGACTTGTTTATCACTTGTTTTAGTCCCCATCCCAGAGCTTTAACATGCCCCTCTACCCCCCAAAGTGCTACAAACCGGGGAACGTACGTCCCCAACTCCTTATCCTTATGTTGTTTTCACATTTGGACTTATAGTTGAGTCTATCAAAGAGTTTGGGGGTGCATCAATTAAGTTGAACTAATTGCATAAATCTTGACAAAAAATGATCTAAAAGAAATGGGGCTTGAAAAGCTTGTCATGATGAAACAACCTAAACAAATTTTATAGCTCATATTAAAGGAACATGGAACATGTTGTTTGAAAAATAAATCTTAAGCTTTGATACATAACTATGCAAATTGAATAACTAAAAAAAAGGTTTTTAAATCTATGAATCCATATATGATTGATTTTGTAATTATATTGGACATTATATGATTAAAAGCCTTTAGTTATAACGGACAAGTAGCGAAGGGTAAATCATAAAAGATAAATCATATATAATGTTTAGGTGTCATAAAATGAATGACGAAAATATGATTAAGAACCATTAAACAATTTGATCATTTAAATTTATACCTTTTTTTTGTTTATTATAAATAAATAAAATTCAATAGGTAGGTAAATAGATAATACGTTTATGGTAAATAGGCTAGACTAAAGTAATTAGATAGGTAGGTTAGGTACACAAAACTTTTTGGTCAAGTTTTTTATTTCACGTGTTTATTTCATATCCCTATGAGATTATGATGTAAGCAACAAGTTGTAAGATGATATATAAGTAGGAGGTAGATAAGTAAGTAGGTAAGTAAATAAGTGGGTGGGTGGGTGGGTGGGTTGTGTGTGGGTGGGTGGATGGGTGGGTAAATAGGTAGATAAGTAGGTAGGTTGATAGATGGGTGGGTGGGGAAGTAAGTAAATAGGTTAATAAATGACTAGGTGGATAGGTACATAAATAGGTTGGGGGCGGTAGGGTTGTCTATGTTCATGTCAAATGACTTTACAATCATGTTTTAATCATTGTAATGACAATTGAATGTCCATGTCACTTTGTCATTAATCATGAATGCCATATAGATGAAATAAAAGTGATGACCATTTTCCATTAACACCTAAACTAACACCTTCCATTTTGTTACCACCTCATCTTCTACTAGTTACATGCCCCACTAATATATGATTTATACATTACAACATAAGGGGCAGTTCTATCCTTTGGTGGTACCACTAGGAATGTCACACTTTAATTTTTCTAAACCCATCGAATTTTGAAAAATCATAAGATATATTTAAATGAACATTTCATAAAAATAAAAAAATTTATACATTTATTAAGTTCCATAGATTTTGAAATCTCAATAATATCAAGAATTTTTTGTATTTTGATGTTCCTAATCATTACATTTAGAAAAAGTTTCTAGAATGTAGTGCGTGTTTGTTTTCCTTGAACTTTTTGGTCAAAAACACAAATTTGGAACATTATTTATGAATTTTTTCCTAGGGTAATTTGGAAGTTTTATTTTTAGATTTTTATTTGGAAATTAATTGATTAAATATAATTTAGTTACAAATTTCCATAGTTGAAACTATCAATTTTTTAAGGGGCCATTTTAATTAGGAATATATTTTTTAATTTCCAATTTAAAAAATTCCCAAATAAACTTCAAGCCATATATTAAAACATGCAATTGATAAACATGAAGCAATAATAATTTATAATTGTGAAAAATGTTAATAAAAAGGGCCTAGAAAAATGATTTGGTTGTTTTTGGCTCCTTAACCATTCCTTGAGGTGGTTCCTTGTGATACCACCCGAGGATGGGTTCACCTTAGGGGAACATATTGTTGTCATTCAAGGCTTTGATCTGCCTTGTAAAACATCACTAAGAAGGATGTCTTACTAAGAAGAAGTTGAAATTAAAAGACAAATAGATGTGCTAATGGAGCTTGGGAAAATGATGCCCAACAATTCTAAATACACATGTTGAATTACCTTATTAGTAAAGAAGGATGGAAATCAAAGGTTTTGTGAGAATTATTGTCCTTTGAATCTATAAACATGAAAAAATTATGTCTTAATGCCATTAATTAATGGTATAATTTCATAATTGGGCAAATCATCAAGTGGTTTATAACACTAGACCTATAGTCAAGTTTTTGGAAAATATGGGTGGCACAAGAGGATAAGAAAAAAAATGGCATTGATAACAAAAATTCTATGATTGGACAATCATGCCTTGTGGTTTTAAAAATGTTATTAGCACCTTTTTCATACTAATGGTTGAAATATTCAAGGAGATAGGTGACAAATTCTTGAAGGTGTTTGTAGATAACTTCAACATACACAATGAAACTTGGGAAGGCCATCTTCAACACATACATGTGGTGTTGCAATGACTCAAGGAGGTCAACTTGAAACTTAACATTGGCAAGTGTTGTTTCACTACAAAGAACATCATGTTTTTCAACCATGTGGTCAATAATTAAAGAATGAAACCTAACCCCAATAAGATTGTTGCAATGTTAAATTTGTTGTACCAAAAACTATCACAAATGTTAGATCTTTCTTAGGTTTAATGGGGTACTATTGGAATTATGTTAAGGGGTATGCATGTATTGCACCATCTTACTTTGAGATGATTAGTCAAGAAAAACACTTTGTTTGGGATGGGAACTACCAATAACCTTTAAGGTGTTAAAAAAAAATTTAGTGGAATCTCTTTGCTTATTATGCCTAACTTCACCAAACAATTTCTTATAGATGTGAATTGATCACCAAGGGGCATAAGGTCTATCCTATTTCAAAGGGCAAGTCAGCAAAAAAAGATAATTGCATACACCAACAAAAGTTATCTTTTATTTAGAATTTTTTTTTCCCTATGGAAGTAGAACATTATGCATTAATCTAGGGAATAACTTATTTTAAACAACATTTGCATTGGAATCATTTTATCATAAGGACAGATCATAAGCCAATAAAGTGGTTAACTATAGAGTCTACTGCACATGGGAGGAGGGTTGAGTGGATCAATTTGCTATAGGATTTTAATTTTAAAATCATTAACCACCCAATATGTGCCACATTAATGTTTATGCATTAAGTTGGAACCTAATTAAAGATGATTAAGAGCTACTAGTAGTGCTAGATGGTAAAAGGATTGGGATCATTCGATTTGAAGATATCAAATTGAAAAACATTTTCATGTGTGAATTTCTTTATAAAATAACCATGGCCATTAAACACCATTACCTAAAAAAAACCCAAGAAACAAGCACAAACTTGTTGCCATTGACCACTATTCCAAGTAATGTGAGGTTAAAGTAGTACTTGACCATGGGGCAATGACAACTTTTCAATTTTTGGAAAATGACATTATCTGTAAGTATGGAGTGCCTAGATTTATCCTTATGGACAATGGAGGGGAATGGTCAAAAGCATTTGATGTCATGTGTAGGAACTATGGGATAACTCACCAATACATGGTGTTGTAATGGCCACAATGTAATGGGATGGTGAAATGCCTAATTAAAACCATAAAATATGGGATCATAGTGTTGTCAACCCTACCAGAACACATGGAATCATGGGATGAGAATTTTGCCAAAATATTATTTGGCTATCAATGTTGCATTACACAATTTTCCCCATTCATGATATTGATTAGAAGAACATTGAAACTTTGGGTTGATAACTATTTATTTTATTGTAATATTCAATGAAGAGGCTAATGTGAACATAATTGTGGAACATTTTGTAAGGAAGATGAAGTTAATAACTAGCATTCACTACAAGGAATTTGTATATATATATTTAAAAATAGTCATAAATGACACATGTGATTGCAAATTCCTCCAATATCCTTGGATAAGTTGCATAAAATTTTTAATGCAAAAGACATTATGTATGGCACCAAATTGAAACAATAATCACATTACAATGTGATATACACCTACTTTTTATCCAATTGCCATCTAGCTTATGTGGCACAATCATTTATAACTTTTTAATGAATATTTAAAATGTGTACTAACAAATATGATCATTGATGACTAGTTTAATGACTAGAATGTGAAAACTTGAAGAGTTTTTTTACCACTAAAATGTTCACACATGGTGGGTGCAAGACAAGGTGGACCACATTTTGTGTCACACAAGTTTTTGCAAAATGTCATGCATTGACATGCCATAAAATCACCATTATGCCAAAATTTTCATTGAATTAAGATTTTCAACTTGAATAAGAAGAAATTCAATCACATAAAAAATTATAACATATATCTTCCAAATATAGCTCGTATTGAACTTTTGAAATTGAAAAATATGGATTGTTTTTTTGTCTATGGCTTTATACAAATAAATTCTTTTTAATGAATTTTATTTGGATTACCTTATAAAGATTCAATATATGATATATTAAAGAGAATATAAAATATATCAAAAAATTGTTTAAAAAAAAACCTAAACCCAAAAAAAATATGGATTTTTTAATGTTTTAAAATGGACCATATTTTCAAAACTCCATATCATATTCATATTTTGATGAATTTTAATGTCTTTTTTTTAACATGCATGTTAAAGAGTTATCTAGTTGAGATTTTATTCACATAATATTTATTATTTCAGTAATCACTTTTAATCCCCCATTGAAACAATGATATCACAATATAATGCAATTTTAACATTACCAAATGTACTTTTTATGGACTATTTATTTGTTAAAATTGTTCCACCTTACTTTGTAACCACCCCACATGTTAAGCTCCAAGTTGAATAAATGGCACCATGTGGCCTACCTACCTAGGCTAACCTAAGTTACGTGGTTTAACCTACTTAACTAGGTCATTTAAATTAAAAACATGGGCTAGGTCAAAGCCTAGGTGATTTAGGCTAAACACATTAGCCTAAAATAAACACTTAAATTACCTAGCTTAAATTAGGGTAGGTAGGTTACCATAATAAAGATTTGATGGGTGTAAGCAAGATATTTTGTACATACTTGTTACTTTTTTTTTACTTGAAAACATGAAAAAAATAAAATTTCAAACTTCTAAGCTTCCTCAAGCATTTCAAAACAAATGAAACTTTTCTTTTTTTCATGTGCATTTTTAGCCTCCCTTTAGCTTTCAAAAAAAATTTGTGTCATATCATGTCGCAACCCTACCTTGGAAGAGTGTGAGGATGAAACTCACACTCCCAAAGTTGGGACTTGGGAGACCTCTGGGACTCCAAAAATTTTAGAGCTTGATTGCAGGGGTCAAAACGCTTTGCATTGGGGTGTTCTTTATATTATTGGAAAGCTATTGAAGTGTAGATGTTGAAAATGGCCTCACATGGGCCATTTGGACATTTGCAGCACAAGTTATGGCAAAAAGAAGGGCCGAAAGTCAAACTAACAATTTGACTCCCGACCACTATAAGTGAGGAATCGACCCGACCCCGGTGCGTGCAGGTGGAGTGCGACACATAGCTGAAAAGCTCTCAAAGACAACTACAAGTTTGCTTCAGACCTCATCCCAATCGGAGGTCTAAGCAAAGAGTTATGATCTCGCAAAGTCCCGGGAGTCCAAACCGGGACAGTTTCGAGACTCCTTTTTGGGAGTCCCGGGACAAAACGCCATTCAGATGTGGGTGCCGTAGAGAGGCACAGAGTATACTATATGGGGGAAGGTGGTGGCTTCCCCCGAGTCCGGGCCGTGGTGAGTCATGTGAATCCAGAGTTGCCCGTGGCTTGTCCTAACATTAAGGGTGCTCCAAAAAGTGATCTAACCAACTTGTTGGTTAGTTTTAATGCAAGTTCGAGTAAATGAATAGCTTGTCATTCTTCCTAGTCCCATCCCGGAGCTTCAGCATGCCCCTCTACCCCTTTTAGTGTTGAGAGCTAAGAGTATGCCCTGAATTCCCCACAATTCCGCAACTTGAGTAACTTAGCCCCAACTTGGGACTAACTAGGGACTTGGGAGCGTGTCATATCATTTGGAATTGAAAAAATACCCCAAAAGTATCCCCCATTTTTTAGGGGTTGGGGATGATTTTAATTATGAAAACAAACTCAATTAACCAAAAAAATTATATTAGGATGTGCACCACATCAATATTGAGTTGCTTGAAAAGAAAACCAAATACTTATCAAAACATTTCACCTATTTTCAAGTACTTGAACTTTATTTTTCAAACTACCACAAATTTTAGGTCTAATTGAAATACTTGTAAGTAGATTAAAAAAACATGATCATAATAATTTAGCCTTTGAAGTCCATGCAAACAAGAGTTAAGAAATAATGTACCTAAAAAAATTATTATCCACATAAAATCATCTACTTGTTAGTCCTTTTCTTTAGGGACCCCAGTATTTTGTCATTTACACTATTTTTTGTGTATACTTTACCATGCTTTCACCTTGATCCCCTCACCTTCACATTGAAGGGTAGATTGTTTACCATTGCACCATCTTTTTTTATGCAATATGAAATGAATTCAAAATTTAATAAACATTTCTTTTAACCTACCTAAGTGAAGTACTCAACTTACCTTAAACTACATAAATTACCTAAGGATCACTTAGGGGTTGTTTACACTATATATTAACTAAGGTACCTAGGGCCTACCTACACTACCTATGGGTTGGGTGAAAATTTGTTAAAGTGTATTGGTATTTTGTCACAATGTCATCTTTATTAATATACCTTTATTTCATTAGACACATGGACACAAAATGGATGATATTGATGATTCTAAATATGTTGGCTTAGAAAACTATATTTAAAAATATTTGACCATTTATTCATTAATTTAAATTGATGGGAATTAAAACATGAGTCTTTTAAAGAGTGTCTTTTCATTTTGGCTAATACACCTTAACTTGTTTGGACTTAACTACCTAGGGGTTACCTAGATTGTCAAAGTTATTTAAGGGTTGTTTAAGTTATTAAGGTTGCCTAAGCCTAGGTAGCTTAAATTACCATGTCAAATTGCAAGGTCAAAACATGGTTAGGTGTTTCAAAAGTGGCATTTGAAAGTCCATAATCTAACATTAGTGATTTTTTTTCAGTTTTAACAATTATCCAACCATAAATCCTATAATTATCCCCTATCCTTTTAATCATAAATATTAATAAACCAACTTATGAATATCCCTAAACATGTGATTGATCAAAAAATACGTGCAAAAAATTAAATTTTAAAAATATGAAATGGACTTTCAAGGATAAAATTTATAACAATCACATCATTTAAAATTTTAAGAAACTAAAATATACATATTTGGAAAGTTTCAATGCACTTCACTAATAAATTCTTCATTTGATGATGCTTTATTTTGACATTACTTTGACATATTTTTTGAATCTGCATTTTTCATTTTCTTTGTGTGATATTTGTAATGTTGTCATTTCAAAAGTTCATTATGAGTTCATAATCTTTTTAGAATTCATCCAAAATTTTTATGATGGTTCCCATTAAAATTTATGACAACATGAATAATTTAAAAATAGATAATCTTAACTTTGAATACGACTTAAAATTTTATATTTGTATGTAATCCAGAATAATTACAAATGTGTTAGTCCAAACAATCCCCTTATTCATGCTTTCACCTTGCATGCACTAATTAGCCATTAACACATGTACATTTTGTAACTATGATATATAGTTTGTAATTCAAATTGAACAAGATGCCACAAGGTATAGTCACATTAAAAAGAACCAAATCAAGCGTAATGCGTGCTTAATTTTTCACATTTAAATGTGGAATTTTGATTTGGTGTTGAAAGCATAATATTTTTTTAATATAGTAAAATTCATAATACATCATTGGAACATGTGAATTAGTTAAAAAAATATTTGATGAATAAAAAAATTTCAAAAACATTCATTAAACATTGTTAGGTGTATTTTTTTAGCATTAAAAAGATTTATAAATAGACTTCAAAACTTTTGAAAATTACATATATCTTGAAATCTCTTACATAGACCTTGACACAATAAAATAAAATAAAATGTAAATATTTTTGAAGATATTTTTGAAGAATTTTTAAAGAATATTCTAAAGAATATTCTTTCAAAAACAATCCCCTAAGCAAGTGGGTGTGGCTCATGTTATCTTTTTTGCACCCCACATGTTGTCCCATCACTTATGAATCACATTACTAGTCACAAAACAATTAGATTTTCATCTATTATTGGACATTACCAATTGTGGATATGAATGCACTTTTCATCTTCATAAATTCATTTAAACTAGTAATAGTTACAATTCACAGTCACATCTAACACTTAAAACCATGTTGTAGTTGAATATGTGATTACAAATCATATTTACCATGGTGCCATGGGAGACAATTAAAATAGCAATTGCAAAAATGGTTGATTTGGACATAAGTTATAAACACATGGCTTGGTATGGACATGATTCCTTGTAATGATTCATGAAAAGGTGTTTTTCAACATGGAAAAGATTCAAAAGAAACAAATCTTGCCATATGGCTTAAGAAAAGATAAATAATCATTTACACGACTTATTTTTGAAAAAACCTTAATGAAGATGAAAAATCACAGTTGCAAGAAAGTGTTGTCCTTTAATTGGGAATGACCTTACATGTTTATTTCATATTTGAAGGGAAAGGGGGATGCAAATTTTGATGAAGGAAGGAAAATTTGCATTGTCAAAAATACAAATGAACAAGGGAAAGTCCCAAAAGAGATTTGGAGATATATGATCTTGGACAAATTGATTGAAGTTGTAAGATTTGACTTTTTTTTTAAGGGAGGGATTACACCATTTGGGAAAAAGGAAATTAGTCGTGAAGCTAAGTGTTCATGTTGAGAATAAATTCAAAAAATTACATTGGTGTATATGTGGGTGGTTATAAGCTAAGGCGGTTCATATTTTGCAACTACGCCACTCCCTAAAGTCCATATGGTAGTGTTAAAATGGTAGTATATTTTGATATCATTTATTAAACCAAGAATTACATGGTCTTTAATGTACTTTAAAAGTTGATATGAAGAGAAGCCATTTTAGACAACTTTTTAACATACATTTTAAGAGAATTTTTTTTGAAATCCATTAGAAAATTATTATGATATGGACTTATGAGAATATGGCCCATTTCAAACCATTTAAATGTCCATAACTTTTGTTTAGTTAAGGTTTTGCTAGGAAATGTTTTGCATCTATGTTCCTAAAGCTTTAATCATACATTCAAGGGTCCTTATAAGATATCCCAAATAAAAACCACACACAAAAATGCATGTATAAAGAGGGATAGATAAAAAACTAATTCATATTTTTAAACTTCAAAAGTTCATTATTATATGTTTTGTGCATATATGTTATTATTTTTTCATATGATTTTTAAAAATTCAAGTTGGCAATCTGAATATAATAACAAATTTGGCATATTGTTGATTTTATGGCATGTTAATAACATGTAAATGCATAATAATTTGCAAAAACTTGTATTGTGACATAAAAGTGAGCTAGTCTTGTAACCACCCATTGTAGTCCTAGACAAAGGCTTGTTGTTAAAATTTTATTCCACAATGCCCAATAGTAGTCATATCAGGACAAGATGTGTATAATTTAATGTGTTCTATCAAAGGTTGTTGCCAAAACACAAATTCAAAATGAGGTGGTGAGAATTTTAAGGGATTAATTGAGAATTTGACTCAAGATCATGGATATTGAGAATATGCAATGAAAAAAGAGATTGGGGTGTAATTGCACTAACACATACCATTAACAATTGTAAAGATTGTTTAATTTTTGTATTTCAAATTTTTTTTAAAAAAAACTACAAATGGACTTGTTTTCATACAATATTATTTCAATATATTGGTATAAATATCAAAAATAAATATATTAACTAAAAATACACAAAAACATTTTTTATGTTATGTAATTAATGTTTTTAAGTGGTAATTAAACAATAAAAACACACAAAACACAATTTGAATATTTTTTAAATGACATAATTTTGGTAATTTTTTAATATATAAACCTTAACATAATATTATCAACAAAATTTTGAAGATAAAAAAAGAACTTAAATGATGTATTGAAAAGATGCCAATTTATATTTTTGGAAAAAAAATGAAAAAAAACAATTTAAGGGGCTAGGTGTGGTTCCTATTAAAGTAGTTGGGTATTATAGTGTTGGGAATCAAATAGTCCCTATGAGAAAATGGGGTGATTTGCAACTAACTTGGCAAATGGGTTTTGAATTGCAATGACCATTTGTAGTTCATTACAACTCAATGTATTTCTATGGGTGTGAATGTTATTGAACAAGTTGCATGAGTTGCAACAAATGCAATTCATTGTATGTGAAATTGTATATTTATACAACTCCTGCAATTTAGTTACAATTATGTAAGAAAAATTATTGTGCAATTTTTATCCAACTATTTTGCAACTACTATAGTAACATCATGCTAATGTTACTTTTCATCAATCCATCAAAATCTAACATGTGGCACTATGGGGGTTTTTGGGTGAAAATTATCTTCTTTTTGAAATATTGATCTCCACCATCCATTATGGTTGTCTATTTTATATGGTCTTATATTGTGACAGGTGGTGTAGAAAAAAATTGCCACATGGCACATTAGTTGAAATTTCAAATATATATATATGTGTGTGTGTGTGTGTGTGTGTGTATTTGAGTAGCTAGGTCGGTTGGTAGTGTAACCGAACATGGGGTGACCGAACAACGTTGCTATTATGATTCTGATCCTGATTTTGTTTGCACCATTGCTTGGTTGGCGGCGCATTACTTCTCATCACTAAGATGCTGCATGGCGGCTACGCTGGTTTGATCATGGAGGCTCACCACATTTGAAGATGACGGCACTGAATTATGGCAAAGGAGGTGCTAGCATTGATGGTTTGAGGCGGTTCGAATGCAGGACGGCAATTCAAAGAGCAGGCGGCTAAACGTTGAAAGGGGGATCTTGGAAGTTTGAAGAGGACGGTGGCAATTGAAGTCGGGTCCAGAGAGTTTGGAGAGGTAGAACAGGCTAGGCAGTTCAAGAATTGTACAGAGAGGAAGTAGAGACAAGAAGGAAAGGAATAGAGAAGAGGAAAGAGACCTTGGAGAATGAGCAGGAGCTTAGGAGAGTGCTAGTTACTGATTTTTCTTCCACTGCGTTGGTGACTAGAGAATGTCTAGTTCCTGAGTATGGTGAGAGTCAGATCGTGAGTGAGGATCAAGGTTGTAGACCGGGAAGGCTTGGGAAATGCATAGGATAGGCAGCTCAAGTGGTTTGCTTTTGGGGGAAGCTCGGTCGTAGACAGAATAGTTGTCAGACCACTTGATCAACGTTCTGCGAAAGTGGATGCTTGTGTTGGCGAAGACCTTATGTGAAATCTGAATTATGAATTTTTATCCTGGAAGTTCTGAATAGGAAGTGTGTCTGCAGAGGTTCGGGCGAGTTTGTTGTGCTCCAATAATGAATCTCTCGTTTGATCTGGATCAGTGATGTTTGTTAATGCTGTTCCTTTGATGTGTGTGTACCTGATGTTCATTCTGTCAGAAGCAAGCAGAACTAGAAGGGTCTGGTTGTTGGTTGGTCCCTCTCTTTTTGGTGATAGGTAGGTCTTACCTACCTACCTAGGTACATAAGTAAGTAGAAAGGTAAATTGGTAGATGAACAAAAAAGTAGCCATGTAAATATTTTTATTTTATTTTATGTTTTGCCTTTAAGGTTAAGCTTTTTCAATTCATCCCAAATTAAAACATGTATTAGTATTATTTTAATTAGACTAATCAATTCATATTAAGGTTAATAATTTAATCAGATTAATTAGTTCATAATAAATAAGCAAAGAAAATATTAATTAATTATCCATTTATTGAAACACTAAAAATTAAATATGAATTTGGGTAGAAAACATAGTTATCAAATAATTAATTATTTGAATAAATCAACAAATCAATTGTTTGAATTATATTGATTAGTTCATATTAATTATAATTAATTAATTAATTTTAAATAATGAATAAGTTATTGAAAAAAATAATTATTAAATATTAAAGATAAATATGAATTTGTTTAGTTATTAACTTATTAACAATTGAATAACATTCACAAAATAGTGGAAAAATAATATTACTATAATTAGCAATATAGTGATGTTAATATAGTCACACATCTAGGTGCATGTGTCATATTTAATGGGTGGTGGAAATGCATACATGTGGCATGACCATATGTGTTGATGTTATACATTAGTTGTAACATAGTTGTTGATTGGGTACTACATTTACATCAATTGAAATGTAGTTATCACACAATTAAAATGCAACTCACAAAAAAGTCAAATATGATTTTCTACATCCATATGTACAATGTGTTAATTACATTATATAGTTGTCTCATTTGAAAAAAAGTTACAAGTAGAATACAACTCCTTGATTTTCTAACGTGGCATTTTACTTATTAATTGCCTATATTTTCATGCTTTAGTTTTAATGTATATTAGTTGTTTTGGAGTTTTAATTGCAAGGCAATGTGGTTTCAATGAAGAAGATTTCTCATAATGAGTTGGGAAATGGGAAAAGGTCAAGAAACTTGAGATTCAATCATTGAGCCATGTGGGACAAATTGATGTTAACAAAATAGTGTTATGGAGCAAAAGAAAATGTATATTAAGTCTAGCTGATTATTGCCTTGAACCTTATTGGGAGCACAATGAATAGTAGGACTTTGACTTGTTGAGACATACTACAAAAGGAGAGTTTGAGAGGAGATACAATTTGATAGGAGGTAGAGATGAGCGATAGGACTTTGGTTGTTAACATTGGGTGAAGTTATAAAATGCATTAACAATGATTATGGGGTTTAAGATTTCAAGTGGCCCAAATAACATTTTAAAAACATATCTTTGACCAAACTTTTAGATCACTATCAATGGATTATAACATTTATGTGGTGGTGTATTTAATATAGATTGTTGATTGTTTGGTGTAAGAAAAATTGATTTACATCCATTAGATGTGTTATGTCATTTATTAATGTATAACTTTTTGAATGGTGGAAAAACCCTATAAATTTATGAAGCATGGTGTTTTGAGAATATAAAAAAGGACCATGTGTTTTACTGATTACTATGACAACATAATACTTTGAGCATTTAGTTGAAAACAAATGACCATTTTTGGTGTCATGATTGATAGTTTTATTTTTTTAGCCGCTTGGTTTTTTAAACTACTTACAAATTTGATATTCATTCCTTGCATTCATGAGTTTCTTGAAGATACTAGGATGAAACTTAAAGTTGTCAAAAAAATTTAAATGTGTTAGGGATGTCCATAAACCACATCTACTTTTATTTGTCACTTGAGGCCTAACTTGCATTTTGTTATCATCAATCAAGGCAAATTATGATCAATGGTTGGATCTTTTGCATTGAAACTTTCAGAAATTCAACATCATGTGCATTACTTTTTTGAACACTCAAAAATATTAACGACCCTTCAATGTTGGAAATTACAATAATGTAGTTCACAAAATACTAATGTTTTTTCATTATTGAAAATATATAGGTTAGATCCTTCCTTCCAAAATGTTGATTCCATCTACACAAAAGTGAATTGGCCAAAAATTTAACTCCAATTATTTGACACACATTATTAAAGAAGACACCAACATATTAGAAAATTTAGTCAAGAATTTCCCCATAGTTTTTCATTGGAATGACCAACCTAAAGCATAACTTAATCATCACAATGAGAATAGAGGTACTCATAAAATAATCTTCATTTTGGGCATTTGTTATGATGTGTAATGTCGTGACGTTCGATGTCGTAAAGGTGTAAATCCATAGTAAACTCTACTGAACAAAAAGACTAAAACCAATCAAAGGTAGAAACTAATCAACCAAAAAGAGATGCATGCACATATATATACAATGCATAAAAGGAGGCTGAGATGAAATTATCATGTATCATTAAATTGAATTGAAAAGAAGGAAAGAAAATGTAGTGTATGTAAATGGTGGTTGTGTAATAGTCACCATGAGCATCTAGAAATCTAGTTTGACTATGGAGGAAACTTTCCCTGACAAAGGAATTCTAAAGAAATTAACAAGAAAAGGGAAAAGCTTGGCTTTTTATATAGTCATCAACAAAGTTGAAACCCTAAACAAGCCATAACCCTAAAACACATAATAGCGTACAGTAATTTAAGAACGTACATTAACCTTAAAGGCATGATTAGCATGCCCATAACCGGTTGTCATGCATGAAGCCATGCATACGGGCATGATAGTTGTCATGATGTGTAGTGTCCTGACGTTCGGTGTTGTAAGGGTGTAATTCCATAGTAAACTTTACTAAACAAAAAGGCTAAAACCAGTCAAAGGTAGAAATTAATCAACCAAAAAAAGATGCGCGCACATATATACAATGCACAAGAAGAAGCTGAGATGAAATTCTCATGTATCCCCCCCAGACGTGAGTTGGGAAAAGCATGGCATGGTATGAATAGAAATCAAGGTGTTGCAAAAGAACATGATGAATAATACCAAATGTTGACGGAAATTTAAGTGAGCTCCAACTTGAGGCATAATAGATGGTATCCACCATTACAATTATCGCAAAACAACATCTAATCAGCATCATCTATCCTCTGACATACCTGACATGGATAGTCAAGTGGAGGAATCCAAGTTAACGTGATGATGGTAGGATCCAAGTTCAATAGGTGGCAAGGCGCACAAATTTTAGAGTGATCTCGAATTGTGTGTCCGTCTGTTCCTTGCAACTCCAACACACCTAAAGGCTTGATCACCTTAATCCTCAAGATAGTGCAATTGGAAGAAGTGTTTAGAGTATCATTAGGTTGCCATTAAAGATACACAAAATCACTAACACCAAATTGTCTCACCTTAAGTTTGTAACTACCACCTCGTGTGTGTGCATACCATAAGGTGTTTCGATGTTCTACAATGGACAAGTTTTCCATGGCCATGGGCATAACCCTCCTAAATAGAACAGCCCTTTCTACGATGACCCTAGCCCAAGTGGTTGGGGAGTTCAAGTCCATAACTTGGTCCATTTGAACAACAATGGAAGAGGGTGGAATGGGAAGTTTCCCAAAAAGTAAAAAGTAAGGAGTGAAATGAAACAAAGAGGTGTGTTTAAACATCCTATAACCCATGGTGATGTAAGGTAGGGGTGGGTCCCAATCCTCTTTGTTCCCAGTGAAGCAAATCTTCCGAAGTCCTTTCTTGCATGTTTGAACCATCCTTTCTTCAAGGCCATCAGCTTGGGGATGATCCCTTGAAGTCCGACGATGGTCAATGAGAGCATGATCAAGTAGGTCTTGGAATTCTCCTCTAAATTCTGATCCTTGATTAGTAAGGCACTCAGCATAAGCCCCAAACCTACTTAGGACCTATTGTAAGAAAGCCTGGCTAGTGTTGTGTGATGACTTATTTGACAACGTAACAAGCTTGACCCATTTTGAAAAATGTCATAATCATGATGTAGGCATTACCCCTGGAAGTTTGTGGTAATTTTCCAACTAAATCACATGACCAACAATAAAACATGCCTTAAATAGGGAGTGGAGAAAACATGAGCTGTCGAGAGGAAGTTTTCACTCAATCACATTGTTCACACCTAACAATGACATCTCGGACTTGAACATACATACCTCTCCAATGGTAATGAGGAACGAAAAGGCTATAAGTATGTTTAACTCCAAAGTATCCAAGCTCTGAATGTACCTTTTAAATAAGACCGGGCTGTTCATGTGGTGGAGGAACCACTCTGTTACCCTATGGTAAACATCAGATGAAGTGATTATCCCTCCGTGAATAGCGTTTGGACCACTGTTGTATGTGATCCCAATGATTTGATGTAACTTGGGGAGTGTATTCCCCATGCTAAAGAAACCTCAGAGTGTCCAAGTCCTCCCATATATCCACAATGGGGTGCTCAACCATGTTACATTGCAGTAGTGCAAGATAACTAGATGCATAAGATACATGTATTGTTAGAATTTGGTCGAAGTCTTGTCTAGCTTTTGGAAAATTTTCAAAGGTAGGGAAGGGTCTCCGTGACATGGTATCTGCGTTCTAATGTGTAATACCAAGTCAGTGAATAACCTTGAACTCATACTCCTAAAATATAAACGCCCAATGAGCTAACTTACTAATAAGCTTATCATTGGTCATCAACCACTCAATAAGTTGGTGGTCTGTATACAAAATGAACTTGGTGCCATAAAGATAAGGCCTGAAATTTATGACGGCTCATACAATAACAAAACACTCCCCTTCGTATGAAGAGTAGTTGCTCTCAACCTTGTTGTTGCTTTGAGATGCAAAGGCGATAACATATTTTTTGCCTTCCACATCAAGTTGGCCAATAATAGCACCAATACCAAAAGCACTCCAGTTATTGTGTAGAATAATAACCTTGTTAAAATCAAGTCTTCTTAGAATGGGGAACTCTGAAGCTTTTCCTTAAGTGTGTTGAAAGTTTTTTGAGCCTCTTCACTCCATGTCCAAGCAACATCCTTCTTTAACAATGCATAAAGAGAATGAGCAACAATACTGAAGTCTTAGACATCAATCCTATAGTAATTACAAAGTCTAATGAAGCTCCTCAAAATGTGAACATTAGTAGGATTGGGCATCTCCAAAATGGCTACTACTTTGGCCCAATGAGCCATGATACCATTTGACAAAATTCTGTGTCCAAGGTAGACTACTGAAGTGACAACAAACTCACACTTTTTAGGATGGATTTTCATATTAACTTCATGGAGCCTCATGAATAACTCTTCAAGATGAGCCAAGTGTTGCAGGAGTCCCTTGCTATGCACTAGGACGTCATCCATGTAGCACTTCAAGAAATCTGCCCCTACGAGAACTTAGTCCATAGTTCATTAAAAGAAAATAAGTGCATTCTTTAATCCAAAAAACATCACAGCCATTCCCACAACTTGTTACTTCCATGGAATGTCATTTTCTTGCGATCTTTTGTAGTAGGCACAATTTGGTTGAAGCCTTGCTTTAGATCCATAATTATGAAAATGTTTGAATCTCCAATGTTATCAAACAATTCTTCATGAATGGGCATGGGGTACTTGTCTTAAGGTGTAACTAGGTTCAAAGGCCTATAATCCCCGCACATCCTTTTCTTAGTCCATAATCTAGCTGAATCCATCTTTGGTAGCATTACTGTAGTAGTTGTGAAATCAGAACTTGATGGCTAAATGAGACCAGCCTCATGGAGTTCTTTGCATCTTTCATCTACCAATTTCCACTCATGTTTACTCAACCTATGCCTCTTTCGATAGATGGGCATTTCATCTATAAGGTCTATAAAAAACTACATGGTCTTACACCTACCTAAGTCTTTCATTGAGAATGCGAACACATTTTCATACTTAATTAGCAAGTTTGTGATGTGGTCTCTCTTTTTCTTGGTGGGCTGGTTCCCCATAACGAAAGGGTAGTTGGAAACGCATGGAATGGAGTTGGAAAGTGTGTTTGAAGAACGTGATGTATTTGGTTCTCCACTATCTAACTGCATAGATTCGTAAAAGGTTGTAACTGTTTCTCTAAAAATTGATTTACCTTTAGGTGTATCATAAATAACTTGAGTCAAATTACATGGTACCTCCTCCCCCCCAACATTAAAAGTGAAATGTAGAGTGTTGAAGATAAGCAAGTGTACTTGGTTGGGGTGCCATGTAGTCGCATCGCTAGAATTGCAAGTTGATTGAATTAGTGCTGGTGTTGTGTACATTTGAAAAAGTACACAAGTTATCAACAACCATGTAAGGGAGTTTAGGTCCATGCTTCTCCCTAGTAGATCGTTATGCTCCAATTTAGTCACTTTAGTGTGATTAGTAGTGCCAATTTAGAACCCCATAGCCCTTTCTCTTTCTTATGGGCTTGGTTCATTTCAAGTGGCTAAAGCATGACAATACACCAAGCTTGGTCCATCTCCCTAAAAGGCGTGTGCTCTTGGGAAGGAGACAAAGGTGGGAAAAACACCTCTTGGTTTTCCTATTGTGTTTGCAAGAAACCAAGGAGTTTCTCTTGCCTTGTAACTAGTTAGTAGGAGCTCTGATCATCCAATATGTGAGAAACCTATAGGTTGGGGTCTTTGACGGTGTATCTTAGAGCTAACTACAGAACTAAGAGTGAGGCAAGGTTGGTCCACTAGTTACGCAACCGGTGCAGATAGGAACCGCATTGGGCCACATCCAATAAGAGCGGCTCTCCAAGGTAATGTTTTACCAACGTGTACTATTCCTAGACTTTCTCCGTTTGGTCAAGTTAAGAAGGGGTGTTCTCAATTACATAACCAAACATAAGAGAAATGGATTGAGCCCAGGTGATCAATTGTATTATGTCCGTGAAGAGACCAGATCTTCTATCACTCAAGCCTTTTCCAAATCTAGCCGTTGAAAATCCTTGACACTCCCAACCTGAAATGATGAGGTCCACAGGGCCAAGTAATTTCATGTGTTTCTTCTGAATTAGTTGTATGTTATAGTGCAAGAAAGTGAAACTGGCCTTCCATGCGGTGATTACAAATTGTTGTGGAAATTTGGCTATGAGCTCCATCATTCTCGATGCCACCACTTGCCTTGCAATAGGATCAATGTCTACGTAGAAATACTTTTGAACCACCATTCTTGATTGTAGTAGGGCTTTGAGACCTATACCAATACCACCAAAGAACTCTAGTAATGTAATCCTCTCCATAGACGGTGCCTAGGTGATTAGCTAACAAAGTATTGGCTTAATCGATTCGCCATGGCTCTCCATGTTCTCAAAACTAGATAGAGTTTTAACCAAGGGCTTGTGAGCTGCTTTGAACCTTTGCAAAACCTCTAGTCCATGTTGAATGTCAGAGGAACCACCTTTAAGCTTTCAGTAGCTTGGGTGTAAGCTGTTTCCTCTTCATCTCTCTCTATCCATTTGTGGTTAGTTTATTGGATGTAGGAAATAATATGTGCTTCCTTGAGCATACAATGATGAGCCATAGGACTATGGTTCCCATGTAAATCAAGGGATATGTATCCCACGTGGTGGCCATCAATCTCCCAATCCATTCGGTAGTACACATGCTCGAACAAAATGTAAATTATGAAACCTGGTGGAAGTAGGGCCTCTTGCCTAATAAGCACATAGTAACTGGTGGCATTGGTGACTAAACATCAAACCTACATGCAAAGCTCCTGATCTGTACCGTCATTGAATTTAAGTGCAATCAAATCCAAGTTTTCCCCAAGTACCTCCTCTATGCTCCCACTAGCAGTGCGAATTTGCCACATAGATTTCCGTGGTTTGGAGTCGAACATGCCCATCTTCTTGGTGAATTGAACTCCAAGAATCACTGGTTGGACACATGTATCAAGAAATACCACTTTGGGTCTATGTCCTCCCATTTGGATTACTGACTTAGTATTGTCGACAATGGCAACTCTGGTGGTGATGGAAGTTCTCTCACTAGGGACCACCTTCGGAAATGAGTGAGAGACTTTGTGGAAAAAATGGTTTTCCACAACACCTTCACTGAATAACAAATCCACAAGTGAAATGTTCTTAGTTCCCTTCTGATATGTGAATGTAGAATTAGAGGTAGGAGAACCCACTAATTTAGCCATGTTAAAATTAGTGACTAGATTACGAACGCCATCTACAACACATGAGCTAATCAAATGTCTCTCCAAGGTGTTGGATGGGACTCCTATAACATGTGGATCACGGATTAATAGAAGACTTAATGTAGTGTTCAGGGTATCCTTTAATACTATAATTATGTCCTTGTTGTTTAGCTTTAAATCTTGAAAACAAAACAATGGTGTACTCACAAGCTTTTGCACCATTTCATGCATTTGAAGTTGGCACTCCATAAGCTGATCGGTGGAAAATTGTGTGTTTTCTTAATGAACATGTACTCCTAGGACACGAGAATTTGATGCTCTAACAGCTTGTGGCATAGTAGTCTGCTCCCCCTCACCAATAAGGTGCATTCTTATTCCATGTTGAAAGGACGAAAGGATTGTGGCATGACTGCTCGAGCTCCTCTAGCCCTAGTAATAGGACTTGAACCAGATGCGAGTCCATTAGTTTAAATTACCTGCTTAGTGGTAGAAACTCTGGGTGCCACACTAACCTCTTGAGTCATGAAGTAGGAAGGGCAAAAAGAAGTGGCAAATTCTGGTGTGAGACTAGAATTGTGTGCACTGGAAAAAACATACTCCCCAACCATGGCATTGTGTGAGAGGCCACAGAATAACCTAGGAGGTCCCTCCCATGATCCTGAACCCTGTATAGGTTGGGCATGACCAGCTGGTTGGGAGGATTTACCTTTTAGATTAACAAGTTGGGCCTTCAATGATTCAAGTTCATTCTGTAGAATTTGAATTTGAGTGGCATGGGCTTGAAGCACCTCCTTCAACATTATGCTCCTTCTTCTTAGCATTCTTATTGGAATTACCCTTGGTGGGGAAAGCCTGAATGGAAGGCTGAAGTGCCTTGGCTTTTAGTTAAAGGGTAGTGGAAGATGTTGGCAGATTTTGCCATGGTAATCGGAATTGCTTCGATTCTAGGAACTTGGCAAAATAAACAACTTCCTGATGTCCTTCTTTTCCACAATAATCACAAAAGAGATTTTTGGAATGAATGTTACATTCACTAACTTTGTGAGCAAGATTGCCACAGTAGTTGTAAGAAGGGAAGATGGGTGTAGCCAAGTGCATCACTTTAACCCTTGAAGAAGAATGTGATGATTTGGTTGGCGTAATTGGTGGAGGCTAAGGCCTTGAAAGTGATGGAAGTTTCATAGTATTGGCTTCATAATGTGCATGAGCTAGTTCTAGCTTTTCAAAAATGTTGTACACATCCAACAAAGTGTACGAGTCTCCAAATTCTATAAAAACCTGTTACAAAACCTGTGCATGGAGTGTTGGAGTACCTTCTAACGAACGAAGATATAGATGGGCAACTTCCAGGTCTGTGATGCTCTAAGTATCCTCTTTAAGCTTGAGAAGCCTCCTTTAAAGCATCTTGACGGTTTCATCCTTTTGCCAAGAGAAGGTGGCAAATTGCAAAAAAATTTCAAAATTCTTAATCGGAAATTCCAGTTCAAGAACTCGAAAGAATTCCCCCACTTAATTAACAAAAATTGGTGCATTGATGGTGGCAGAAATGTTTACAATAACAACAATGAGTTGTTGAGGAAAAATGTTTACTAAAGTAGGCACTGAATCTGGATTATTGTGCATAGTCCCATGATGTGTAATAATAGTTTGTAGTGTAGCTTGAGAGGCGATGGCAATGGTTGTGGCATAAGCTAAATTGGGGATCTAGGTGATGCCCAAAATCTTCAGAAAATGTTGTTCGTAGACATCCAATGCCTCATAGTGCACATAACGGGCCAGTTGTTCAAATGCAAACACCTCAGTGTAATTAGTGCCATACTTGAGGTCTAATTCACAAACCACAGTTGAAAGTGTTGCTTTGAACTCCTCCAAAGAAATGGTACCTGGCCTTTCGCTAAACTTTTCAATTCTCCCAAAAAAACTATTGACCTCCATGGTGTATATGGGTGTAGAGGTAATGGCTTGTAGCGGAATATATGGTGATGGTGTGAAAGCTGGTGCGGCAACAAGAATACCCCACTAATTAACCCCTCCAAATGGATTTTGATGTACCATTGATGTAGTGTAACTTGAACTTGAATTCATGGTAGGAGTTATACTAGATGACAGTGGCGCAGTAGACACTTGATGGTACCATCGTGAAGATCGTGAACTCAAAGAAATTAGCTCAAATGATCGTGTTTTATTTCATAGCTAATACCTTGGTTTTTGCTAAGTGGTAGTGCTCTCATCATTTGAGGACATGGTGTTGTCTGATGCCCCAAAATTTTGTAGCAATACAGAGCACTAGCTATAAGTTCTAACACAACCTATGCAATTAAATATAATTGTAATGGAAACAAAAATGTGAAGTGCTTAAGAAAACGTACCTTAAACAGTTTTCAGTTTTTGTAATCACTAGTGCTAAATGATAAAGTAGAGGGAAAAAAAATTGTATATTTATGTATTAATAAGATTATGTAAGTGTATGTATTAATTCAAAAGTATGTAAATGTACGTATTAATTTTTAAAAAACCTATATACAATCTTGAAAAATACGTACATATGATTGAAGAATATGGTATTGAATACATATGTACATAATATATACGATTTGAAGAATACGATGCGTCGATAGGGATGAACGACAATGGACGGACGTCGATGGATGGACGTTTGTGGACAAGCATCGGTGGACAGATGTTTGTGGATAAATGTTTGTGGACAGACATTGATGGACGAACATATGTGGATAGACATCGGTGGATGGAAGGGGCTAAACGAACAGAACCTAACAGACGAATGTTGACAGTAATGGACGGCGATGGATGGCAGATGGCAATGCAACGACCACGACGTTGAAGAGTGATCCACGTTCGTGAGCTTTATAGCGATGTCGGACGGTGATGTGATGATCACGACGTTGCAGAGTGATTTGCGTCCTCGAACTCTACAGTAATGGTGGACAAAAGAGAAGATATTTTGTTTTTTTTTCTTCTATTTCATGGTTTTTCTTTTTCTTTTTTGTTGGAACTCTAGGCAAACGCAAAGGCCATTGTGGCCAAAAGGTTAGAGGCCAAAGTTGAGAAGTTGAAGGCGATGGCGTCCTCATCCCTAGTTCTGGTCGGTAACACCCACATATAATGTAAAAGCTTGTTGCAACAAATGGTGGTGCCGTTGTTGTAACACCTGTTGTCGTTGCTTCACCTGGTCTTAATCTTGCTCCTCCTCCTCTTGGTTCAAAGCTTGTTGTGAACAAGAAATGAGTGGTGCGTCATGCCAAAAGTAATAATAGCAGTAATAATAAGGTTGCGACAAATGCAACCATCAAGAGCTTGCGAGCACAGGTGCAACAATTGGAGAAGCAGTGCCAATTTCTCACTAGTTGGAGACTTGAAGCATTACTTGGTGTTGATTCTAAAGCCGCATTTGTCGATGTTGAATTGAAAGTTAGTGATGGTTTATCTGTTGGAATCCAAGCTCCCCCAATTGCGGTTGTTGCTAGTTATGGTTGTTGTTCCTGTTGTAGTTACTATACAAGAATAGAAAAAGAAGAAGAAGTAACAACAACTCAAGAACAGTAGAAACCAGCACGCAAAAGAAACCCAAGAAATTCAAAACCAAGAAAAATTTGTCACTTTTAACATTAAGTGACAGAGAGTAGTTTTTAAAGAATTAAATTGAATAAAAAAAAAGGAAAGAAAACGTAGTGTATGTAAACGATGGCCGTGTAATAACCGTCGTGAGCATCTAGAAATCCAGTCCGCCTATGGAAGAAATTCTCCCTGACAAAAGAATTTTAGAAAAGCTGATAAGAGAAGGGAAGAGCTTGGCCTTTTATACAGTCGTCAACAAAGCTGAAACCCTAAACAAGCCACAACCTTAAAACACCTAAAAGAATACATTAACCCTAGGAGCATACATTAACCCTAAGAGCATACATTAACCCTAAAGGCATGATTGGCATGCCCGTAATTGGCCAACATGCATGAGGCCATGCATACAGGCAGACATATCACTATTTCATTACACCCACTCATCTTCCCATTCGAAGGATCCATAAAGTTCACCAAAGTGGCAAACGATCTTCAAATTAAAAATGAACATTTCAAATGGTCACCATTGTTTCTACTCTAACCACATTATAATTTAGTTAAATTACTACCACATTATAGATTAAGGGCTACCTAAGATAGGGGCTAACTAAGGTAATAATACCTACCTAGGGGTTATTTATGGTCTACTAATTGAACTACTAAAAAAACTACCTATGTTAAGAGCTATCTAAGGCTAACCTAAAATATTACCTAATAAACATTTAACGATTACCTAGGAACGATCTAATATAAGGGCTATCAAAAGTTTACACATGAAGTTACATAAGGACTACTTAAGGATTAACAAAAGGATTGTTTAAAGGGTTACATAAGGTTTACATAAGGGGTCACAAATCAACCCTAGGTGTCCAATTTTTATCAATTTTTTAATTTCACATCATTAAACATAATGGCTAAACCTAAGTGATAACTAGTGGCTAAAATTAAGCTAAACATAATGGCTAAATTTAGTGATTTAAAGTAATAGTTAAACCTAGTGTCTAAACTTAGTGATTTAAAGTAATGGCTAAATTTAGTGGTTAAACTTAATGACTTAAAATAATGGTTAAATTTAGTGGCTTAAATTAATGGTTAAACGTAATGGCCAAATTTAGTGGTTAAATTTAGTGATTTAAAGTAATGGTTAAACATAATGACCAAACTTAGTGGTTAAACTTGATAATTTAAAATATTGGTTAAACTTAGTGGGTAAGTTTACTGATTTAAAGTAATGGCTAAACTTAGTGGCTAAATTTAGTGATTTAAAATAATCGTTAAACATAATGGTTAAAACATTGATTAAGCCTAGTGATTAAATCTAGTAGTTAAACATAATCGTTAAACCTAATTGATAAACCTAATGGCTAAACGTATTTCATGGTTAAAATTTGGTTAAACCTGATGGTTAAATATAATGGTTAAATATAATGACTAAATCTAGTGTTTAAATATAATGGCTAAACAAAATGACTAAACTTTGGCTAAACATAATGGCTAAATTTAGTTACTAAATCTAGTGGCTAAACTTAAGTTAAATATAATGGGTAGCTTTTGTGGTTAAACATAGTGGCTAAACCTAGGCTATATTTAATGATTAAACTTAGGTTATACCTATTAACCAAATCTAATGGTTCAATTTATGTTATGGTGAAAACTTATAACTAGGAGTCGAAGGGATTATTTTGGAAAAGGATTGCATAATTTTTTCCCAAATGAACTTTTACCTGCAAATGAATTTTTGAATGAAATTTTTTGTAACCTATTTTTAAAAATATTTAAATGTTCCCTAATGCATCACATTTTTTGTTGTTAGTCATTATTGAATAAATATGAATTTTTAAAAATGTGCAAATTCTTTATAGATTCAATGTTTCATTTTGAAAAATGATCATAATTTTAAATCATTACTAAAAATTTAGTTTTCACATTCTTTAGTTTTATTATACTTTAAGCTATAACTTTTTTCATACATCATGTATATTATAACCCATTTATATGTGGTAAAAGACTCTTGAAGCTTTGAAATTTTGAGGCAATTTTGAAACATTCTTTGAATTTTTAAAGTCTTAGAATTCCACAATTTAAGAAGTATGAGTGTTTTTTGAGTGTGACTAATATGTCCTTATCATCTATATTTTTTCCAATGAATTTTTTTTGATTATATGAGTCCTTTTGATAGTCTTTTACAAAATTGACTTCATCTGACACAATAGGTGTACATTTTCAAATGTCCTAAATTAAAACCAAAATTTAACATTGGATCAAATGAAGTTTTACTCTAAGTTTCTTAACATTTATATGAAGGAAAAAAAAATTAATTTGCCATGATTACTATAGTTTTAAATGGTAATAAAAAAAATGTTTGATTTTGATTAATTATGTCTAACATCTAACGCCCTTTTTGGTTCCTAGTTACGTGTTTTGACCCATTGAACCTAGTGCAAATTTAATGGCTAAACATAATGGCTAAACATAATGGCTAAACTTAATGGCTAAACTTAATGGCTAAATTTAAATTAAACCTAATGGTTAAATTTTGGTTAAAATTAAATAGGTAGATACTATGTAAGTAAGTGGGTAAATAAGTACATAAGTCGGATGAAGGTGAAGAATGTAGATAGGTATGTAGGTGAAAAAGTACAAATAGATAAATAAGTAAATAGGTAAATATTAAGTGCGTGGGTAATAGGTAGGTAAGTTGTTAATTAAGTAAATAGGTGGATGAGTAGTAGAAGATAGATACATAGGGTTGATAGATCTTATTGTATTTGATTAAAAATTATTGGCCATCTTGACTAAATGTTCAACTTGATTAAAGACCATTGGTCATTTTTATTAAAGATCATTGGCCATTTTGACTAAATTTTCAACTTGATTAAAAACCATTTGTTATTTTGATTAAAGATCATTGGCCATTTTGATGAATTGTTCAATTTGATTATAGATTATTGACCATTTTAACTAAGGTTGTGTAACTTGACTATGTGTATCTAGTCACATAAACCACTATAGTAAAGTTGATTAGTCAACATATACATGTGTTATTCAAGCCTTTAGCTTTTAGTCAAAATGTAGATGTCCATTAATCAAAATGACAAGTTAATCAATTTGAACCTTTTAAAAAATATGATTTATAATAATGTATTCATCTTCCTATTTTTGTAAATAATTTAAAACTAATGTAAGCAAGTCAAACAATATTTGATATTGTGTTAACTATTTTCAAGTCTTATTTTTCAAATATTTCATAACCATAAAATCAAGGTTGTAGGTATGTATTTGAAAAAATCAAAATCAAAGTACAAATAGTTCCAATTAGATCTTAAAAACCTTTAAAAACTACTTGGTTTCATGAAAAAACACACAAAAGAACAAGTGGTTTTTTAGGAAGTTATTTGACTTCTTACAAAAAAGTTAAAATTGTGCTTGTATATTAGAAGTGGGCATTCAATTTTTTGAGGACCATGATTATGAGCTTAACAAATCAATTGCTATTCAATAGGGGTTTGGTGTAAGTTTTGATACCTACCCAACAATGGCAAAAATAAACAAAGATAAACCATTGAAAGGAGACCATGGGACCAATGTCTTTTTTTAAGAATTTTTGTTTATGGCCAAAGTGGTGATCATCCATAGAAAGATGTAAAAAATGACAATATCCTTGAGAAGTTTTAGCCAAATTTGGCTATAAACTAGATATAAAGTACAAATTTTTAATCATGCTTTTATATTTTAGCTCCACATTAAAAACCAAATATAAGAATATGGCAATTGAAAACCTCCATAATCATATCATTTTCAAGCTTTAATTTTAAGTTTTTGCTTTAGCAAAGCTTTGTCAATGAAAAATAGATTGCATAAAACCCACAATGAAAACAACTACCTAGCTACATCAAATTATACTTTCAAAAATGAACAATGCTTTAATATTTAATTGTGGGCAAGATGAAGATATTTCATGTGCCCAATTTTTGTCTTCCAAATATGGAATGACATATGCTTTTGTGCTAGAAAATAAATTTGCATCAATTTTTAAATAAGTGATGTTCATATTTTGATTTGAAAAGGAATTTTTGGTCCCAATTTTAACTTTTATTTGTTTTTTATGAAACTTTTAGTCTGATCTTGATATTGGTTCTTTGGATTTCTTGAACCCTTGGTTTTGGTTATTTTCACAAAGAATTAAAAACCTATCCAGTTTAAGACAAGGTCTGATTCCATCTTCGTTACACCCCTGATTGAGGTTCTAATTAAAATTTGAAAATAAACAAGTTCTCCAATTTGGTTTCAATGGTGGTTGTAAGAAAACTTGAAACCTCCAATTTGAAGACCCTAGAACCAGACTTGAACCTCTTGCAATCCAAGAGCATGTCAACCCTTGTTTTAATCTTGAAAGAGAGCAAAAGGGAAGTGGATTTGTTGATACCGGCAAAACTCAAATTGGTGCACTGAATTGTTATGGTACCTATTGCTACTTCTATTAATTAGATGGGGTGTCTTCCCCCTTCTTTTTTTTTCTTTTTGAATAATGAGATTTTGATTGGTCCATCACTAGGGAAAAAAAGAAAAAAAAAACTTTGGAAGCTCATGAAAATAGAAGTTTCTATGTGACGATGTAATGCCTACCCTTTGGCCCACCTATTAGGTCAGAAGGGGAGAACTTTGGGCAAAGCATAAGGGACAAAAGTGTGGTGCTATTGGGAACACCCTTGAGGAACACATAGAGAATTTGAGAAACATCATTGGGAACATGGTGGGAGCACAAAAACTTAAAAATTCTACTCCCACACCTGAGCCCTCCAGAGTGCATGTTCAGGCATGTCATTGCATGCAGATTCTATTCCTAAAACTGGTTGTCACCATTTTTGGCCTGAACTAATACCTGTTCCGGTGGAGCATGGGCGCCTATTTGTTAAGGGTGCATTAGTCTAGGCAAAAAATGGGTGACCAACACAGTTAGCGGAATAAATTCCTGGAACCCAATGAATGGGACAAACCAGCAGTCAGCCAAAGAAACCCAGTTGTTTTTTCCTTGTTGGAGATGGGGACGGGTTTGGATTTTTCACAAAGTTCAGTTTCAGAAGTAAACTACAATTTTGTGTTTCAACTGCTTTGCAAAAAAGTCTTGTATACAGCAATGGTCATGGGAGCAAGTACAATGGTGACAGAGGTATTATATATGTCTTTGGCATATGACAGCAATTTGCTGACAATTTGTTCATTACGTAGTTCCCTTGGCAATTTCATCCCTGTCTGTTTCCCCTTGCCATTCCTCCTTGAAAATATGCTGATCATTTTGCCAGTGATCATATTTGCTTCATCTCTTCCCAGCCTGGAGATGAGACTAGATTTGTAGTGTCTTTGCCAATTTTCTTTTTAGTCAGCCTTATGACAATAATGTGGGATGCCGTCACTTTGTGCAGGATTCCAAACCACATGGTCCAGTTTGTGTGTGGGCCTCTGTCTCATAAACTCTGCACACGGTTGTGTTTGTCTAATGTACAAGACTCCCAGACTTGTTGTCTAGTATACAAGATTTTTGAAACAGCACACTTGACAAGTGTGTGATGCAGAGGGATCTTCAGATTGGGAGCATGTGCTTGCAGCTGCAGGCTTTGCCCACTTTTTGTTTTCCATTTTTTGTATTTTCCTACAATATGCTGCAACATGCTCATCCTGATCAGTGGGCCATGAAATATATATATATATATATATAAATAATTTTGTCGTGGGTAATTCAATTACATTCAGGATTGATTGCTGCCATCCATCTAGAAACAAAAAGGCTTGCTCTTTTTTAGCTAGTTGCATGTGATGTGCATTGATGCTCCAGGAGGTTATTCCACTGATATCACAAAATATCACAAATTTTTTTGATAAAAAATATCATGATATCACAAAATTTTACCATCATGTTAAAAATTAAGTTTCAAAGATCTTTTGGGAATGACTAATAAAAATAAAAAATCTCCATTCTAATGTCTGCACCATATGCCATTGAATTTTTTGAAAATGATTACATGAAAGACTCGTCAAATGCACTTTTTTTTAAATTTCTTTTTTTTCAAATTTAAGATTTACGTCATGTGTGGTGAATTTTTTCTGAACAAACACATTTTACACCCAAAAACAAAAAAAAACACATTTCTCCAATTTTTTCTTCTAGGATTCACAAAATAGTGAAAATTTTGCCATAGAAAAATCATTGATAAAATGTGATGCAACATCAACGATAATTGATTTTAGTCAATTTTTGACTCAATTCCTCTGTGGTTTCAAGGCTGGTTTCGGGTCTAGTTCAAGGTTTTTTTTAAAAAAAATTGTTATTGCTAGAAAATGAAGATAGTCTTCAGATCATAATGTTATTTTCTTGGGTAGCAATCCCCTTCAGTACATCAAGATTTCTATGGATAGATTGTGTTGAAACATTATTAAATATTTAACTTATCACATAAATTTCATATTGATTGAACTATAATTTATAAAATTGTACAAAGACATATTCATTGCAAGTTTGGCAAATGTTAATTGTGTAAAGGTAACTAATAATGCATATATTGCAAATAATATGAAGGAAGAAAAGCTAAGGCAAATGAATGAAAATCAATGGTGATGAGAATACATAGGCATTTTGAAATTTGGCAAAATGGATCATGGTTAGAATTGACATTTTCAAAAGCATATGACAAACAAAAACCAAAACCCTTCATTTGTGCAGAAATATCAACATTGACACATTAATGACAATATTGTGATCATCAACATACTTTTAATAAGAGGTATGGGGAGATTTTCCATCGCATTTCAAGCAAAAATTGACGAGTGCTATGTAAAATCCTTGGGGATGTTAGATATAATAGTGTCATATGAAGTTGTGTTACATAATATGTGACACTAATAAGAAGGCTTCAGAACACCACTTGGCATTCAAGATTAACAATAACATAAATAACATTTGAAGCTTATAAGAAGAGAAAAACAACATTCATTGTTCAAGAAAAGAGAGAATAAAAGTAGCATTTGGGCACATTTAGGAATCTAAATGAACAAAAAACATAATTGAAGCATTTGAAAGTGAAAAAATTGAAAAGAAAAATAAAACATTCATGTAAATAATTTGTTGGCATCAAGCACTTAATAAACATCTTTAGGTTTGTCAATTGGCATAGGGTTAAAAAAACCAACTAATTCTCAATTTTGTAACAAAAGGAAAACTTAAAACATGTTTCCTTGTTTCTAAAAAAAAGATGTGAGTTCAAGGAGAAATCAACTTGCAAAAACCAATAAAAGGGTGGTTAGTGCTAGTTGTAACCAAAATGGTGCATGGATGAACCATGAACAACAAATTGAAAACAAGCTATCACAAAACTCACCATGATTTGGACTTGAAAATATTCATCATTTTTTTTCTTATAATATATTTTGTGATTAATGATGAGGATTACATCAAAATGACACAACTTCTTAGGATTCCAAAGTGAAAATTTTGAAAAATGTGCAAATTTGTCAAATGTGCAAATGTGCAAAGTTATGAGTCTCATAGATTTGTGAGCTTGTAATTTTCACATTAAAAATTCAATTAATGAAATCTTGAAAACAAAGTTATGGCCTTTGAAAAGACCTTTTTCAAATCTGTACTATAAACTTACTTAGTGTTTCTCAAATTTTAATTTCTTAAGTTTTAATGGTTTGGAGTCAAATTAGCAATTTGATTCCTAACTATTCTTTTAATCATTACTTGAATGTCAAATTCGCAAATGAAAAATGTGAACCCATTTTTAATACTTTTATTTGATTCACTTCTTTGAAATCTTTCACACATATAAAAGTGTGTTTAAATCTCATAACATTTTTCCACCTTACTTCCTTTTTCATTTTTTAGCTTTGATCACAAGCCCAAAACTAAAGTTGCAACATTGCTTATTTACAACGAAACTTTCAAACTAGCTTGATTTAATATTGAATTATAAAAAACCAATTGTCACTGTGGGGTGTTTGACCATCTATGACAAATTTCTAAGACAATGAAAAACAAACAAATGCCAAAATGCCATATTACTTGCCCGAAAAAAAACCTTCAGTTGTATGTACAAAGCTCATAGTTATTTGTCAACAAAGGTCAAAAAATATTGCTTGCAAAAAAATTGAAAAACTTAAGTTGTTCACACAAAATCATAATTACTTGCAACCAAAGGCCAAAAAAACCAATAATTTCTTCCCTCGAACATTTTGAGCTCCTAATAAGCACTAGCAACTTATGCAAGTTGACAAAGGCTTAAAAATTTGTAAAAAAAAATCAAGAAACCTAAGAAAAACATTAAATAAGCAAGGGTCCTTATTGCAAGCACTACAAAATTACTAGGTGTTTTTTTTTCACTTGGTTGCCCATTTGCTTGTTTAAAATTTGTATGGAGATGCTCAAACACATTTTGGTGTTGCCCACTATCGACTTTGGGTCCATTTATGCACATTTTGGGCATGTAATAGAGATACACATGTGATTTTTGGAAGTTTTCTACTCCACCAATGTGGTTTTACATCTAGTTCTTACTTGATGAAGAATTGCCATTGAGAGGGCCCCAAAAATGTGCCTTTACCTAGGACTTGAACTAGCCAACATTGACATGAACTAGGATGTGAAGATTGAAAATTTCTATTCCTATCTTGCAATAGGGATCCTGGGTGTTGCATGTAAATAATTTTGGAAAATTCCTAGAATCATTCAACCTTTTGAATATTGTTTAATTGTAAAATGTTGGGAAGGAAGTGTGTGGGATGTAAATTTGTCTTTTGTTGGATATATATAAGTTGGTTTTAGGTCCCTTTGTAATTTTCTTTCTATATACAGAAAGAAATGGATAAATGTATGCAAAAAAATAACATTAGGTGTTTATAGTAATGAATATGTGGTAAAAGGAAAAATTCATGTAATTGGATTAATGCATGTTAGTCAAAAAAATCCAATAAAAGATTGATGGCTGGAACCATCATAGGGGAGATAAAAAGGGAAGGCCAAAAAAAGCTAGAAGACGCATAGCTTGCAGGAACCAAAAAAAAAGGAAAGAGTTAGTCCCTTTCGTGATAGGAAGCTATTTCACCCATGGCCCCTCTAATGTTGCTTGCATGCAAATCGTGAGATTTAATATTAATGGGAGGTCTAGAACAAGCAGCATCTATCAGCGCAATCTTCCTCTCTATAGTAGAGGCTAAAGTATATTAAAAAGCAATACTAACATATTGCTTGAAAAATTGAATGCCAAAAGACAAGGATAAATGACCTTCCGATCGTCTATTGTGCAAAAGATAAGCACACTCCTTGATGAAATGATCCATATCATGCCTAAGTGCATCATGCACCTCCATGACCACCAGAATAAAATGGTGTCCCTCATGAAGCCCTCTATAATTACAGATCTTAACAATGACACTAAGTTTCACAATTACACCTTCTAGTTGAATATGCATGTTAGTTGGAGATTAAAAAACTTCATATATACTAGCCAAGTCAGTTTACGTTGTATGTAGCTATAGCTATAATTGGCATATAGCTTTGCACCATTTGTAGAAGTACTTCTAATACATCCTTGAAGTCAAGTTGTGGGACTTAGTAGGCACTATGCACTTAGTACTACAACCATGCTAGCACAACAAGTATAGTGAAAAATGCAGCTTGGTACTGAAAAGTACTGGTAACAAGTAACAAGTAACAACTCAAAAAAGGGTAGTTGTGAACTGTGATACAATATGCATTATGCAATATATTTGGAATAAAATAACAGCCTTCAAGAACAGGGTTTTTTTTTTTTTTTTCCTACTTTACAATTTTTTTGCTTCAAAATTTTGGTGAATTTTTTCAAAAAGTTTGCAATTTTTCGAGTTTACACTAAAAGAAATTCTGAATTTTTTGTCGCTGCATTGCAAAAATTCAACAGAAAAGAATATGCTGCCCATGACCAGTACAATAGTTTTGTTCTCCCCACCCAAAGTGCATCCTAAATGTTAGGCCATCTTTAAATCTCCAGAATAGTTAACCTATTAATGTCAGGGTGGACCAAATTGGTCCGCTTTTCAGTGTATTTTTGCCTTTCCTTGGCCACAGTGAACCAGCACCCCACAGCACACCATCCACTCAGTGCCTGTTATTACTCAGTTGTGGTTTATCCACAACTGAGTTAATATTTGGTTTCATGTTGGTAACCAATTTTGTACGAAATAGATCTCATATATAGGTAGATACCTAAGAAAATAGGTAATTACTAGGTAAGTAGATGGTTTATACATAAGTAAGGGCTGTTTTTATTACCTGCTTGTGGGTTGTTAGTAGGTAGGTAGAAAAAAAAAGCAACTGCGCTAACTTCCACGGCTAGCTAGGGAATTGGAACTCAACAGAAAACTATTTCCTGATCACTTACCATTCATCCTTCAGGCTGCACTGGTGGGTGCTAGTTCACTCTGGCCCCTTTCTTTGAGGTTTAGGGGTTAATTGTGTAAATTGCCTAAACCAGTTTAGGACGCAGCACCAACCAGTGCTCCATCCATTAGAAACCCCCTTATGACAAATGAATCACAACTGAGTTGCCAGGGTTCACCACCTTGGTAAACTAGCCTGTAAACCCTCATGCTTCCCTTCCCCTCACACTAGATAGCAACTGGCTAATATCATAGGTAAGTAGGCAGGGAATGTAAGTGTAAGTAGTTAAGGCACTTGGTGGCTACTAGGTTTGTAGATGCATGCGGATGATGAACCTGTAGCACTAACCACAGTGATTTGCTATGGGACACACATACATCCGAAAAGTGTTTCCTGTCCATACACCATTCATCTTGCGTGGTGCAGGGGTGGGTGCTTGTTTCTTGCCAACTGCTTTGAGGTTGGGCATGGCATGGCATAACATAATGGGATGAGCGCAAGAAAGCCACTTTGAAGGACCTAAATGCACTCATAGTCATTAGTCATCACCAGTCTCCCTGAGGCCCTCATCAGACTCCCTGCCATCCTGCCAGGGAGTGTGCTGCAAAAGGTAAATAGGTAGCAGGTAGGAAGGTGGAGACAGGAAGTAAGCAGCAGGGTGGAACATCCTTCTCATGCAGGCATCCTTCCCTTTTACATATTCATACACAAGTTTGGTGTGTAGGGTGTAGGCGGGGGCAGTCAGGTGAGGGCACTGGGGACAAAATACTGGCAAACTGGTTTGTGGAAACTGGGCACTTGGAGCTCCTGGCCACAATCACTGGTGAAGGAGTGGCCTGTATTCTGTACTTTGGATGAAGTATAGACTTCAAATGGCGTGGAAGTAGGTTCTGACATGTGTTGTGTGGGTATGTTGTTGTTGAAATATCCATGGATTACAAGGATATATATATATATATATATATATATATTCAATTTATTTACCCATCGGATAAGGGTATATCAGTACCCAAATGTTTTCATCAGGTCAGGATTCAGGTACACAAAACACTAGTATCTGGCTAGATGATACACTTGGACAACACTGGTTTGCACCCAGAATACCATTTTCTTCACAATTAGGTCCAGTAAAAGAAGATGATTGCTTCTTATTGGGTGGCCATAATGATTGACCCAAGTCCTTGGAATAGTCTCCGCAACACATTATACTATCCAATTTTGCATGTTTATAAGTGGGACTGGGAAAATAATTAACACTCTATGTTGGATGTGATAAACACTGGTAGAGGCCAAAATAAGGGAGGGGGGGGGGGTTGAGTGAAGTTGTTGTAAGAGCATCTCCAGTGGTGCTCAACATGCAACCCTTCAGATATATTTTTCAAATCCAAGTTTAGTTATTTACTTTTTTCCAACCCCACTAATAAAACTAAAAATTGGGACTGCATATAGGTGGAAGACTACTGATAGCAGACCACCTGGACCAATCATTACAATTGGCCAATCCGAAACAGGGATGACCAGTCAGACCATATTTATTACACTCTTCTCTGGCAGCTGTTAGGCTTTGTTGTCATTTTACTGCCCTCAGCAAATTATGTACAAATACTGGGCCAAAACCATTTTTCTGGCCCAAACCAGAATGTGTTGACTTTCCTTCATCCAGTTTTAATTTGCAGAATCACATACTGAGCAGTCCGTGGAGTTGCTCTCAGTCACCAGTTGTAGCTCTCCTCTCAATCTCTTTGTTAACCAGATTTAGCTGTTCAGTTTAGAGCTCTGCAAGGGCTCTCTGCATGTAAATCCAATGATCAGAAGCAACACCAAAAAATGTGAGGTCTTTACCATTGTACCAGTGTAGGTGATGGTTCACCCAATTAGGCATGTTTCAAGTGGCATCAGGATCCTGAAACTGTATGTCTTAAAAGTAACTTCCTGGTCTGGGACTTTATACTGCAATGTATGGCTTGCAGCGCTGCCCGCCAATATACTTCCACCCTAATTCTCCCCCTCAGTATAAATGTGGGAAGCGGCTGCCTGAAGATCCTGATCCAGATCTAATTGGCCTGTACAATATCTGTACAAAACCCATTTGTGTCATGAGCCCCTGGTTTCTTAACCAACCATAGGGATGCTGAATCTTCAAAATGTTTTAGATATTACACAAATGGAGCCTACATATGTCTGCAGCCAATCTGAAAGAAAGCTACCGTCGGTGGCAGTACATATAACTATAATCCAGGCTCCAAATTGCATGGAACTCTTTGCTTGCAGCTCTGGAAGTTACAGGTAAGTAAGTCCCGGATGTACTGTACTGTATAGTACACAAAAGACAGGTATTCAAATACAAAAGGTGGGAGAGAGATGAAGACTGAAACCTGGACAGAAGTTTAGAGCAGGTCCAGTGGCAACAGTGAAGTGGCATGTACATTGTAGTTTGGATGAAGTACAGCCCACAGTTTGCCATGGGAAAATGGGATTGGATCTGTATATTTTCATACGATACAATGGTCTCCAGATGGCCTAGTAAAAGAAAAAACGCTTCTGATTGGTCGGCTGATTAGCCCAGGTGATGGCATTCAAATAATCTCTCCTGTACAATTTTTCTAAAATTTCAGGTTTATGGGTGGAGCAGAGTAATATACTAACACTCTACATTGGATGTGATAAGCAATTGTAGAGGTCTAATTAGCGGTTATGGGTTGAGGCCCAAACAGCGGTGTGGGGTAGAGGCCCAAACAGAGGGGGGCTGTGGGTGGACCTCTCTAATGCTGAGAACTTGAAGCTGATCAATCGTCTGACTCACGCCATAGAGCACAGGAGGAAAGTGTAGTATCATGTCACAGGTTGCTTCATCACTAACAAAAGTAATGTCAGGCTCTCATCACCATGATTCACTATAATGGGTGTTTTTCCTATGATCAGGAAAGCGGTGCTGCAGCAGCAAGCTTCAAAACTGAGCTAGGTTACTTCCTAGTATGTATTATGGTTGCTCTGACTCCCTTGAGCAACTTCTTGAACACAAAATTCCAATAACAAAAGCCTTTGTGCAACATGACAAGTTCCAACTGATGTGATGATGCAGGGGCAGTCAGTGTCTAGGCTCTAGACTTTTTCTTCTACAGCCTATCCCTTTTCCTCAAAGCTTGTGGACATATTCCAATTTTCCAAGTCCTCCAAAAACTATAGGCACTGAAAAATCAAATAGCTATTATGAACCCCCATTGTCTGAACTTAGTCATCCTGAGCTGCCATAATGAAAATGCTTAAATTATGCCATGAGCAAGAGGCTTAGTGGGGGCCCAGGGGTTTTTTTTCTTCTTTCTTCAGTTCTGTGATGTTGCTGAAGTGGTGGCAATCACACAATACACAAGGGCTACAAACAAAATCATGAAAGTAAAAAGTTTCAGAATTCTTTCTATATTTTTCACTACCTACTAGAACTTGATATGGAATCTGTCAAAAAGAAATTTAATTCGAAATTTGGCAACTGGAAAAGCCAAAAACCCCCTTTTTCCATTTTGACAAAAACAATTCCAAATAGTGAAAATTTGCCACACACACACACAAAAAACTCTAGTGAGGGTCTCTTTTCTGAGGTTGGATCTACAAACCACCCACTTTACTCGAGTTAAGCCCAAGGTTGAACTGAAATCATCAGGTTGAGCCATCAGAGCTTCTTGGGAGGTTAGCCGTTTTAAATGATTGTGTGAGCTCATTATGCACTTAAAAGAGTTCATAGAAGTTGGGCAGTAGTCTAGAGTCAAATACAAAGCCCAAGCTAAGATTCTTGCCATGATTCCGGTGTAATAATATGGCATGTTGCCTTAAGTTTGCTCCACAACTCAATTGCGACTGTGGCACAGCGGGAAGAGGTTCTAGATTAAATACTAGCTAATGCACCATCAGTTGCCCTTCTCACCGTGGAAGAATTTCACACGTCACAAATGCGATGGCCCATGGCAAGGCCCTTGGACCTAATGGGATTGTGATTGAGCTCTATGTTAGGTTCTCACACATCATTGGGATCGATTGCTTTAACATGATTACGAACTCAATCAAAGCTTGGAGATTTCCTAAGGGTGTCATCATGGGGTTAATAATTTATTTTTCAAAGGTGGAGATAATGAAGAGTTAGAAAATTAGCATCTCATGTCATTTTTGAATGTAGCTTACAAAATCTTTGCAAAAGCACTACAACTATACCTACAACTGAATATGCTTGTGGATGTGGTAGATGGCAATCAAACTACTTTTTTCCCCTACATTACATATTAGATGATGTTCTTTTGACACTTGAGACGACCAACTAGGCAAGGTACACCAAAGAAGATATGATCTTCAAATTGAATTTTGTGAAAGCTTATGACAAGGTTTCCTAAGACTGTCTATTCCTCCTAGCTATGAGGAAGTTGGGTATGGCCAAAGAATTTATAAACATGGTTACACTACTCTTTTTGGATGTGAAATTGTCCAATTATTTCAATTGTAACATGACACCATCATTCCAACTACCTTACCCTAAGTTTAGTTTCATCATTAAATAATCCTCAAAATAGTGAAATGAATTTTTGTGAAAATATGAAGTTGACATGTTGAAAATCAAGATAGGCTAAACTTTGAATAATTTCACTACTCATGTGATAATATCATAATAGATCATGAAAAGATTAATAATTTCAAACTTGAGAATGAATTAATTTTTTTGAAAAAAAGAATATTCATTTTGTCAATGTGGAAAGTGACCCTAGGCCACAATAACAAGAAGAAGAGTGAGACAAGGGCATCCATTTTTTTGTGCTATGTCTCTCCTTGGTAGTGGGAGAAGTCTTAAACATCATGGTTAAACAAAATAAAATTGAAGAATAATTATACTAGGCGGCAAGAGGGAGCAAACCTTTTCCCAATATGCTTATGATACTTCCCTTACTTTGGTAGGTGATGAAAATAATCTAGACAAAGTAGTGGACTTGCTCAAAAAGTTTTTTTAAATTTCAAAGTTAGAGCTTAATTGGGCAAAACCCATGGCATACTAGGACACTATCTTGAACTTCAAGCCTATGTAGTTATGGAACACAAGTGAAAATGGGTAGCACAAGGGGAGATTTCGAATATATTGTAGGGCACAACCTTTGGGTTCAACCTTGAGGTGCAAAATGTGGGCATTTTTTCCATGGACAAAATCTAGAAAAAGCTTGAATTCTAGAGCATTTTCCACCACCTAATTATAGGATGAAAAATGATTTTCAATTTTGTGATAAGGTCCATACTGTGATTTTTTTCAAGAGCAGTTATTTTCATAGTTTTCCAAATGAGGTGCAAAAATATATAGGGTGCAACATATTGAAATTTTCAAATAATATACTTAAATATAAATAGTGTGCTTAGAATTAAATAATGAGAATAGATCTAAAGCATAGTTATAATCTTTTTAATTTGAATAAAATATTTTTAAAGAATTTATTACTTCATAGCACACGAAAAAATGCCACTTTACTTCATGTGTTCCACAAAATATTAAAAAAGCAACTTTCCCTAGGGTTTTTTATGGCAATATGGCTAAGATCAGTCAAGGCAATTCATACCAATTGATCAATTATGTGATGATTTGGTAGTTGACATGTTTCTATGGGTAAGAACTTTGGGTGTCTACTTCAAGCGTAGAACAATTCCATTGTGGGTGATCTTGAAAACACCTTTGAACATATGAATTCAATAAAGTTATATATTCATACTAGTTTGAAGACATGATGAACGTAAAGTTTTGGAAAGAATGATTAAGAAGCTACCAAGGAGGTGGAGGTTTAAACTTCATTCTCCCACCTAATAAACAGTCATAAGAGAATGGATTACACTTCACACTAACAACAATAACACAATTCTAAACTAAGTAGGGAATTAACTAATTAACTTGATTCAAGTAAACTTACTTTCCTTTGATTTAGGAAAAAGATTGTTGCAATAACTAGGAAGCAAATGTAAAAAAGATAATTTAGGAGTAGAAATAGGATATGGGTCTAATCGATTTATTTAATTTTGCAAAATTTTATATATGATGTTGTAGACTTCTAATTTTTTTAATGTGAAAAAGCTTTTAAACATTTCCATCATTCTTATAGAATTGTTGACATACAATGTTCATGAACTAGATCCTATTTCTTAATGGCAAGGAAGATGATTGAAACAGAACACCAAAGGTAAATGCATAGTATGGTGGCTCATTGTTTAAAATAATCTTATTTCAGAAAAGTTTATGTTTTAATGTTAAATTTTTAATTTTTTGTGGTACCATTGGTTAAATGGTAATAAAGTTCATGTATTAAAAGCAATAAAGTCCATATTAATAGGAGCCCAAGTAGAGATTCCAAATATATGCACCTTTGAAAAAAAAATTTGAAAATGAATGAAAAACAACAATGTTATGGACCTATGAAAATATAAGTTAATTTAGGGCATTCAAAAGTTCATAGGTAGAATTTGGCTATGATTTTTAAAGAAATGTTTCACATTAAATTTATTATTTCATTCTAACTCATATGCTAAATCACTATAAATAATTTTGAATAAAATTTAAGGTAAACCTAAACTATTCACCATATGCCTTTGAACAAGGGGTACCCAACAAAAAATACCATTGTGACACCAAAAATGAGCCACCATACTTTGCATTCACCCCCAACTATAAGTTGTCAAGATGTGGCACAAAATGAAAATATTTATGGTGAAAAGAGGCCCAAAGACATCTACATTTCACCTCCTCCATGAAAGAATGAAAATGCTTAATTTTGGGGTGTAAACAAGTTAATAAAAGCCATTGGTGCTCCCTTACTTTTGGAAGAATATTTTCAAAATTGTTTTTAAAAAAGTCTTCAAAATATTCCTTAAAAATATTTTAAAAATTCTTTGTACTATTTTGTTAAGGTTTGTGTTAAAAATTTGCTAAAAATATGTCATTTTCAAAGTTTTCCAAGTCCATTAATATAAGTCATTTTATTGTTCAAAAACAATGGTTATAAATGTTTTTACACTACTTTTGAAGGTCCAAATGTTAATGAAATAATTTCATATTTTGGAAATTTATAAAATAAGATATTAAAATTGATAATGTGCACCCAAAAAAAAACTTATTTTCAAATTAAATTTTTTAAAAAAAATTGGTGTAAAAAACACAAAATTAAGCAATGGTTACAATTACTTTTGACACCTATTAGTATAGCTACACCCTTTGATTCAAAACAACAAATTGGGGAAAATGGAATGCTGCCATTTTAATGTCATCATTAGTTTTAACCAAACTTAAAATTCCATTCCTAATCAAGTTTGGTCAACTTTACTTATAACTTTAATATATTACAAAGTCATGTGCTAGTTGGTTAACAAAAACATTGGTTTATGGTTATGGAAACCCAAGGTCAATTATTGTTACTAATATACATTACAAATATACATATAGGTGTGTAGGTAGGTAAGTAACCATGCAACCTACCTACTAGGTAAATGCATGGTATAATGTAAACAGTTAATCCCAAAATTGGCAGTACAAACAATATCCAAAATTAACAACTAAAATTTCATTCACTTTGAATTGTTTGACTAGAAATCACATATATTTTCTGCCTCCATCATACCACATAAACACCATAGTTGCATGTTTACCTACATGTACATAATTATAAAGTCATTTAAGTTCTACCTACCCATTGAATCAAAGTGTTGCTCATTTTGATTGTGATTTTGACTATGATAGTTGTCCAAGTTGAGTAGTCAACATGTAAAATCAAAATAGGTACCATTAGTATTTTAAAAAACCAAACAATCAAATTGGCCATCTTCAAATTGACTTATTTAATAGACTATTTAATCAAATGGTACCATGTCACATTTTGGTTTCTTTTATAAATTTTTTTATATATCAAATAAGTGATTTTTTTTTGTAGTTCATGTATGGGTGAAGGAACCTTTACAAAGGTGTACAAGTATTAAATTGAAGGTGCCATTAACATGTGGTACAATATCCGAAGAGCCAAAAGGTGACTATGAGACCATGATGGCAACATGAAACAATAAGATCATGGCTTTAAATGTTGACCATTTTAAAGTTATCAAGATTTTGAAATCCTACTCTTCCATTTAGGGAAACCTTGAAAAGCAAATGTCATTCCACCAAACCCAACATTCATGACATGGACATTTTGTGACTAGTTGTTCTACTTTTAATCAGAAAACATGTGTGCCATTTAATTGTGCATAGTTAGCATCCATTAGCCATAATTAAACAACTAAGGTTATTCACACCTAGCACAATCATTGGGACCACATGAGAAAGGCAATTAGAAGGTTATCATATAAACCCCATTTGATCCCACATAAATAAAATAAAGAATGAAAGTCTACTTGTAAAAAATATTGTAAAAAAAGTTTTCAAATTCCAAATGCATTCACATTTAGAACAAAAAGTTCTTTTTAGCTCATTGAAGTTGTGTTATATTGATCCAATTTTACAAATTATCAAACTAAACATAAGATAAAAACATAAATAACACATTATCAAATTGTAATTAAAAGCAATATGTTCCATTTTTGGAAGTAAACATTTTAAATTAATGTAATGTTTCCACATTTAAGACTAAAAGTATAAGAAAAAAAAAAGTAATTACTTGAAATTATAAATGTGTGATATTAATGCCATTACACAAGAAATTGATGTACATTGTATTTGAATTTATAACCCAATCAATTACAGCTGATTTTAAAACTAAATATTTAAAATTAACATAATTTTTAAATTCAAAATTGAAGACAACCAAAATTAATTGAAGTATGAAGTTATAAAGCAAATTAAATGTAAGGTATTTGCATGGTATGGTGTAATTTTTTTTTTTAAATCACAATTTGATAGTTTTCATTACAACACATTTTTATTGTCATTTTTTAAATATTTGGAAAAGATCTTGTGATGGAAATGTGGAATTAAAAGTGGATTACATCTTAAACTTTCATTATGTTGTGAAATTGTTGCACATATGCACAATTTGACTGTTGATTGGAATACATTTTGAATTTGCAAAAGCTTTCAACAATAAAATAATAATTTTAATGACATTTTTTCCATGAAATTTTGCAAATAATAATAAGGATTGTAATGAAAAGTCTCTTTTATCAATGTGTTTTATTTGTTTTGAAGTGATGATCATATTAGATGATGCATAAATATTTGATAGTACATTACATTATGATAATGTGGATGATTATGATTCTTTTAAATTATTAAATGTTCTCCAATGGGGGTTGTAGTTGGGCCAAATGTTGTTTTACTCATTCTCAAAAAGTAAAATGGAATTTTAAAATTAATGAAAAATGGTAAATTGCTATTAAAAATAGTGTTTTAAACAACCTTTATAAAATTATTGATGTATATTCACATAAATATATAATTATGAATCATTTTCATATTCATACTTTATATAAATTGTCTTATTTTTAAATCCTAAGTCAATTATATGCAAGCTATAGAATAACTCAAAATGAATGAAAATTTATTTGTTACTATTTTTAATGTACCTCCAATCATCAAAAAAATATTAAATTCATTATGTTTAAAAATTTATTAATTTCATTGTAAAAATGAACATCTTTAAGTGTCTTGAAACATAACCTAGGAACCATAACTCAATTGATGTTGTCTTTTATCAAAAGGAATAAATAAAAAGAACAATATTTTTCCAAATTTCTTCATATTTTATCCACATTGAATAGAACAACATATGTTTTATGCAATGAAAAAAATAATGAGTTAATTAATTAATTAAAAATAAAAAATAGAGAATGTTGATCTCATAGAAATGATGTTAGACCTTTGAAAATTTAAGGTTTTGGGGCCATAAAGAATAACCTATTTATGTTAGGTTAAAAAGAAAACTTTAGGGTGCATTCTCAATTTTAGGAACTTGTAAAATTATAACCATTATTTAGATTTGTAGGTTTTATAGCTTCAAAATTGATGCATTGATATAATCTTCCTCTTTTTTGCATTCACATATTCATTATGTATTGTGTTGTATAATCCAAAGCAAAAGATGATGAAAACAAAAATATGAAATGCAAAAGCACAAGAATGTGCATGTAACTAGTGCTTTCATCATGACTATTTAATGAACTTATAAAAGGTTTTGAAATTATTTGAAAATGAGATAAATTTTGTGGGAATTATTTATATAATAGAATAATGAAACATTATTTTGGGTAATAAAAGTTAAGACAATTTTTTGGCAACCTGTAAATCATGATTCTAAAATAATTCTTCTTAAAAGACCATGCTAAGCCACATCAATGTGACTTGCTAATCCACTCCCTATAAAGAATTTTTTTATTTGGGCACTTTTGGCTCCTAATAAAGATAAATCCTTTAAATAATCAAAGTTTTGGTAGGAAGTCAAACACATATGCATACCAAAAAATAATCATAATTTATTTTTTCCATATTCTTTTGGCACTTAAAGCGCAACAATAATAGGCTAGAAGTTTCTTAGAGTCCTTGAGTCTTTGAATCATGACATATTTAATTATAAAAGGGGTTTAAACATGTTAAAATTCCTCAAAAAATCTTGACCACCCATTATAACACATATTAACTATATGTTTAACCAAACATTTCCATTGTTTAACAAAAACATTGTGTTTGTAACATGGGTTAACATGGGGTAAAAAAAAGGATAGGCCAAACTATTCTTGTCTTGTTTTTGGTTCCTCGTGGGTCAAATGTTTTGAAGGTGTATAAGAAAATGTTGTCACACCATCACCTTTTTGTACTTCGTACTAGTCTTGTTTCACCATCAACAAAGTGAATGATATTGATGTTTTCTAGATATATGGTGGTTTAGGCTACCATATTTCAAAACATTACATGTTTTGATTCATTAATATGTACATGAATTAAAATATAGGGTACAATTAAGGACTACAATCATTACTAACTTTACTTTGTCTTGGGTGGTACAACTTGAAATGAATATTTATGATTAACATGACTATGGTTGAATAAAATAGAAATGACTATAGACTTGATTCGAATTTTGACACTTGGGCCATGGTATATACAACTAAGTTTTGTTTTCTAAGTAATTGCACATTAAGGTGAACCAAAAACAACACATGTGAAGTTCATAAAACACAAGGAAAATGGTTTTTGGTAGGGCTTCAAATTCATTTTTGGGATTTTAATGGATCTTTAAATTGTTGTATTAATGTTTTTCTATTTGGCACAAAAGATGTATTATATTGATTTCTTTTGTTGTAAAAGTGCTACTCACATTTTTTTGGTTTCAATAAGTTATGGGCTTTTATGTAGATTGGTAGTTACATGAGGATCCACCAAATTAAATATCAAAGTTTGCATGTTCAACCTTTATTTTAACATTGTAAGATGCAAACATGTTAATAGGAGCCATTGGCGGCCCTTTAGGCATTTGCTTTTTAAAGAATATTCATAAAATATTCTCAAAAAAAGTCTTCAAAAAAGTTTTTAAAAATCTTTGTAATATTTCATTAAGGTTTGTGTTATAAATATGTTATTTTCAAAGTTTTCCAAGTCCATTTACAAGTCCTTTTATTGCTTTAAGTAGTGGTTACACTTGTTTTTTTACACTACTTTTGAAGGTCCAAATGTTAATGAAATAATTTCATATTTTGGAAATTTATAAAATAAGCTATTATATTTGATAATGTGAAAAAATTGAACTTATTTTTGAATTTAGATTTTTAAAAAAAAATTGGTGGAAAAAACATACAATTAAACAATAGTTATGACTATTTTTTGCTCCTATTAGCATGACTACACCTTGCAATGACACAATGCATATGGTTATATAGGAAAAATACAATACTCTTTAGTTATAAATTATTTAATGAGTCCATAAATGTTTTCTATGGATTGTGATTGGGATGTTGCATCACATAAAAAATAAATCCCATAATGAAATGATGACATTTTATCACAATTTTTTTAAAAATGTTTCTACAAGTTATGCTACATTTGATTAAATGAGTCCCTTCCAAACATTTAAAGTTGTTCCATTTTGTATCGTAGCAACCTACCTTGACCCTTGCAAAAATTGCCTTTTTGACAATCCTCTTATGGATTGTTTATTGTGGAATTGCCCTTCTAGCATAAACAAATATACTCATTGGCCATGTCAACATATTTTTATATGTCATGTGATCAAAGTGATGAGTCTAATTCAACCATGGAGTCATGTACTCATCTGTGTCACATATGATTACAAATGCAATCATGGATGTAATCATAGATTCATGTTTTTGGTGTAATGTGTCATTTATATCCTATTGGAATTTGGGCCTTTTGCAAAAGATGTTGAAATATTTTGGATATTTTGGTGCTTAGAATGCAACAATATTAAACTAAAAATGTCTTAAATTCCTTAGTCTTTGAATCCTTACATACTTATGAAAGGAGTCTAGACATGCCAAAGCTATTCAAATAATTTTGACCACCCACTGTGACACATATTGAACATAGGATTAACCAAACATCTCCATTGTTTATTAACAAAATCATTTTTACATGGGCTATTAAAAGAAGGATAAAATTAACCAATTTGCTTCCATTTTTTTGATATGGTAATTTAATCACAAATCACATAATGCCACGTGATAACCACCAATTGAATTACGTACTTACTTATCTACATAGTAACCACTTACATTTCCTATCTATTTCCTTATGATATGTATCCACTTAAAAGGTAGTTACCTAGACAATGTGAAGGAAAGGTAGGAGAGTTTATAAATTAGGTTACCAAGGCAAAAGCTTCATAGTTCAATTGTCATTCATCCGCAAGTGAATCATAATGGGTTTCCAATGGATGGTGTATGTGTGGGTTTGGGGTCACATTTGCTACAAGGAAGTTGCAAACCAACAATGCCTACTTAAGCTAACCTAATAGGCACCTACCTTAAGTTGACTGTGCAAATAAAAAATATTCAATCAACATCCCATTGTTGATCACAACCTATGTCATTTGTGGGAATTGATCCTTGAACCCCCAAGATGAAAATCAACTTCTCTACTACCAAGCCACCCTACTACACATTTGATAGTTAATTTATTGAAAAAACTTAACGTTGTATGCAAGGTTGGTTCATAGTTCAATTGGTTCAATTGAACCCTTAGTTGAAATTTAAAAGTAGAAAAATTCTAGCTTCCTTCTATGTTTTTGGTTACTTGTTGCAACTTAGGATAGAATTTGGCTTTTTAAAAAAATGTTCTTTTTTCAAAACTTGGTGACAATAAAACTCAAAAACACTCACTTTCTACTGATTGGAAAAACATTTGCCCAAAAAAAAGCCCTGGTCTGGAGCAGCCAAATTTTGGTGACAGATTTTCAGCATTGGTGAAATCATTTTCCAAGAAAATAATATTTTTGTCAACTATTCCCTTTTTAGAAATCACCAAAAAATGGGGGAAATTTTCTTTAAAAATTGCCATGTTTGTGCACATTGTTCAAGCAATTAGCAGTGATATTTTATAAGGTTTTTAATAAATTTCTAATTTCATAGCTGATCTATAGCCAAATGTGGCTAAATCTCCTTGTGGAACAAAGGATTGTCAATGTGGCAACATCACAAAAGTGAAAAGAAGAAAACACTGGTCTGACGTCTGGACACTCCCAGTTCCTGTGCTGCAACTCATGTCCACAAGTGTTTGCGAACCCTCGACCACCTTGAGGATCACCAACAGTGTTCTTTTCTAGGAATTTGTGTTTGTAGCTAAAGTTGCAATCGTTCATTGGAAAATGTAGAATAAGTGGTGATCATCCCTAGGAAAGTTTAGCCAAATATGGCTAGAAATGAGAATTAAAGTACAAATCTTTAATCATCTTTCTATATGTCTGGCTACACAATCAAAACCACATATATGAATCTGACGATTTTTTTGAAAAAAATTCTCTCACTTTTGGCAACTGTTTACTGTTTACAATTTTACGTCCGTTTGGGACCAGAGAGTCCATTAGATGAAAGGTAGATCATGGAGGACTGAAAACCTCCAAATTCACTTTAAATCGTTTGCTTTAATTTTTATTTCACATTTTGGCGATATATCGGGAGTAAAGAAAAGGCAAGATCACTAAGCTTGGCAGATCCCAATGAAGACCAGGATAGGAAGTGGGAAGGGTGCAATAGCCCCAGTTGCTTTGGGTCTTAACGAGGACCACCTATCAAGCAGCTGGCACCTCCTCCTATGGATGTAGCTGCTTCCTGCAATTGGCAGGGCCCATGCGTGCATGCCAGGCTCTTCTTATTATTAGTAAATTAGGCTACCCATTTGCCATCTCTGCCATCTTATCAAGCAATCCCCATGCGTGCACTGACTTGGTTCAGACTAGTCCTCTTCCTACCAGCAACAAAGTCTTGACTGCCAGCACCTATGGTATTTCCACACTAATTATGAAGGCGTCTTTCCTAGATCGAAGAGCTTGCTAGCAATTTTTAAACGCCATATAACACATTGTTTCTAACCAACCACTTCTGACACCATCTAATTCCACTGCATGCAGCAAAACAAAAAAGAAATACTCTCTTGAAGGACCGATTAGAACATCAAGGCAAAAGACAGATCTGCATGATTTCAGCGACTAAAAGCAGGGTTTGGATGCGCACGGATAGCTGTCAGATCATTTGGTTTCAGCCCTTTCTTCGCAGGCCAAAATCCTACATTAAAAATGAAAACTGCTGAAAGCATGTGCTTTTTAAAGATTTTCAATAGCCAGAATTCGATCAAATCTTTTATAAAAATCAGCAAATTCTTACAGATGGTCCAAGTAGGTTTGCAAAAAATTGTGGAGGGATTGTTAAAAAAAAATTTACTTTCATATTAGTTTATTGCCAAATTTGGCTAAATATTCCTGTGGATCATTGCTACTTTGGCTGTAACACAAAATTGCCAAAGGAAAACGGTGCTAGGTTTTATAGGAAGCAAGCTAGGTTTTCAATTTTAGGGCCCTAGTGGATTCCTAATCACCTACTGCTAAGGGGGTACGTCGGATAAATACTAGTCAACTGGGGGACTAAAAAGCTGGCAACTGCTGGGATTTACGAGTGTATGGAATTTAGCTGCACTGTACTGTAAAGGCTTTCACGTGGGGCATCAAGGTCGAGCTCGGAAGGGCCTTCGTACAGCCTTTTTTCCAGATCTTTTTCAGTTGTCTATGGCAAGCAGTAATGACTATGGACATCTCTTTCCAATAGGTGTTGTCTGTGATGACCGAATCTGCCTGCGATCATAACAACTTTTCCATTGTAATTTGCCCTGCAGCAGCTCCAGCTGTGATCACAGTCACCTCGCAGCTCTGCCGGTCTATAAAAAGTATCCATTTAGCTAGACAAACACGATTGGCTGCTGTGCTGGGGTCCAAGCTAAGAACTTGCTTTTTAAAGTGTAAAGAATTTGTCCCCTCCATCATGTTAATGCACATGTGTTTTGTGGAACTTCACTTTTAAATTATTCCGGCCAATCTCAGCCCCCTCTTCCTGTATTCTACTCAAAGGATTCTCAAGTATCCAAAATCTGCTTGGGAATGTGAAATGAATTGAAGTTGTGGATAGGTAAAGGAATGACATTTGTTTGAGACTGCATTATAGGGTCTCTCTTCTAGGAGACTTGGGAACTACACCCGTATCTCCAGTGGAGCTTAGTATGTGACCCTGCACATTCAAATTGGATGTAGAAAAGTCAGATTCTGCCTCTTTGGCTCAGCAAAATGGTTTTCACCCTTCAATTTGGCATACTTTGCTGAGGCTGGTGAAAGGCACAGCAGAGTGTAACACCTGCCAAAGAGTGTGATTTGGCTGTTGCTCCCTGTTTCTCATTGGTCAATCATAACGATTGGTGTGGGTGGTTTGCCATTGGTACCTAGTCTCTCACGTGTTTGCAGTCCCAGTTTTAATTTTGTGGGGGTGAGGGGGTTGCAAAAAAGTAAAATACTAAACCTTGATGTGAGAAATGTTTTTGAAGGGTCACATACTGAGCACCGCTGGAGATGCTCTTGATAGCCTAGTTCGCAACACCATGTTCCAAATGTTTTTAAAATCTAGACTTAAAATTGCAGTCAAACTAAGCGCTATTGGTCTATCTGACACATGGAAAGTTCGATTGGGTGGGGGCAGGGGGGGGTGGGCGGGGGTGTAAGTCTTGCAACTTCTGCTAGCACGAAATTGCTAACTGGATGGTCCCCTAGCATTAGTTGGAAGGACTTGCAGAGTATCTATGGATGGGACATCTCCTTCTGCACGGATGGAGCTTGTGTAAGTTTCCTCCCATATATACTACTTGAACTTAAGAGGCTGTCTATTCGTTCTATGTATGCATCAATAATTGGTAGAGGGGACTGTAGATGGATGATTTTGGAATAATTCTTTTCTCTTGTGTTACCTTTCTCCCCTTAAAAGAATTCTATCTTTTTTAGTATTCTGATTTTTCAGCCTTTGAGGAAGTGGAGAAGGACAATTTTGTCAAGTTCAACTCCATAAGTATATATATTTTCCCAATTGCAGGTCACTAAGTTTAGGTTTTGGGGTTTTTTGTTTCCAATGTTTGCTCTACCTGGAGATAACACGCCTGTTGCACCTCAGCGCTGATTCGTGATCTTCACAAGAGCTTAGAGGGTCATTCCCATGTGGTGGTGTTAAATTGGTTGGATAAAATGGAGAACAAATTATGTGTGATGGAAAGTAAGATAGAACCGAGTATAGGAACTAGTACTTAGGATGATGAGCCACTATAAATGTGGCCATGCCTAGAGAGCTTCAGCACTTGTGGCTGTCTCGGGATTTATTACAACCGTTCCATCATTCTGGGGAGGGGGGACTATGGAGTAGAATACTAGCCTTTGTAGTTATGGTTCGTGACAAAATGGGAAGTTCCAGCCATTGATAACCCCATCTGGAATGGCATTTTGCCAGTCTGGGTTGCTGGGCCATCCGCCATGTGATCTGGACATTCAACAGTCACACACCAGTTCGAAGGAATAGAATGGCCATTGGCTAGTCATGAAATGCAGAGTGTTCAGAGTTCAGACAAGACATTTCTGGCAAAATCAACTAGATTTCAGGCTGGTTGTTTGTACAAATATATTAATCAAAGGGTAATATTGGAATTCCAATGAACCCACAATAAACCTAAAATTCTAAGTATTAAACAGTATACATAGAAGGATTCTTCTGAACTCAGAAAGCCAAGCAATCACCAAATGGTAGTAAAATCTACAACTAAGGGCTGTTGCTGATTTAACGCCCTCGGCAAGGCCATGTTGGCACATCATGCCAAGAATTATCCCTCAAACAAAAACCAGACAATGAACAGACCTCTGAATTAGCAAAGCTCTTTTGGGTTGGGGAGGGAGGCAGGGAGGGAAGGGGGCAATGAAAAAGCCTCTGCAAACAATCTATAACATGCTTGTCAGTAGGTGTAAGTACCCAAAGATGAAAGTTCAAATGGCTCTCATTATTCATAAAAACCTCCAACCAATTTTGTAGTGTATTCTACGGTGCTCTTATAAAGCATCAATGCTCATTGGGCATTTCAAAAAACAAAATGCCCATTTCAGTTTTTAAAAAACTTTCCCATGATACCCAGTGGGTAGCTGCCAGGTATCAAATGGAAAAAAGTTAAGAAAACAAAGAATTCATTGTTTTTACTACGAGTAATACCCTTGACGGCAGACATTATCAAAATAAGGGCCCACTTTGCTTTATTCTGGTAATGCCTGTGGCCAAGACGGTTACCCTAGAAAAAATCCTCCACTCCAAGTTGCTATGTAGAGTTATATATTAGCAATAAACAGATACATTAATCATGCTCTACTCCTCAAAAAACACAAAAGAAAATAAAATTAGATGAGTATTGACTAGGGGATACAAGAAATAACTTAGAGACTCTTGAGACCATCTCCATGCACAACAGTAACATGACCTCTACACCGTATTCTGGATGAAGTATTTGGGAATGAGGTATATAGCAAGAAAATTGTGTGAAAGTAATGCACTTGAGACCTGTCAACAGACAATGGGGAAGCCAAAAGGAAATGACTGTTTTTGATGGGCAATTAGGTCGAATGATTGGGCCAATTGGTGATCTTTCAATTGTCTCACTTTATATTGTCTGCATTTTCATGTTTATGGGTGGGCATCAGGGGTTCTTTGAGGCGAAAGTTTAGTGGCTAGATTTTAGGAAAAAACCACAAAATCGCCAGATTTTTGTACTAAGTTCCAGTATGGTAGCAAATAATGTTCAGAAATTTTGTCCTGACCAAAACAAATTCATTAAATGCCTAGTGCCCGTTCTCCATTTAATTCAGAGAAAGTAACACGGATTTTGAGGTAGATAATTTACGCAGTAAATGACAACACTGCCCAGAGAGGATCTCCACTGCCCAGAGAGTTGTTTTTCTTTTTTTTATTTTTTCAATTTTGTAGTGTAGCAGCTGTGCGAGCCTCCCAAGGGAAAATTTGGACTTAAATGGTGACAATATGATCCTTCTTCTTTGGAGAAAATATCATCAAATTTCAAAATTTTGGTTTTTTTTATCACATTTGGACTCTGATTTTAGTTTGCTAACGTTTTTAAAACTATTGGAACGACAAACACTAAACAGGAGGTGAGCTGTTCTTGCAAGAGAGGGTTCTTCTAGGCTTGGAGTTGGATCTGGTTTACCTCCTCTTTCTTTAGTCGATATGCTTCAGGTGACTGGTGGAAGTTTCCGTACTTAGTGGTTCCCTTACCTCCATGTGGCTCACCTCTTCTGGGCTGTTTGCTTGCCTAGACTTTGATCCTTGCCCCTTGTTTTTTTTTCTCCCTTTCTTGGATGCTTTCTTTTTATGACGTTTGGCAGAGTTTTATCAATTAAATGCAACGCCAGTCCTGTCGTCATGTAATGTTAAATCGTTAGCTCTTGGGATGCTAGCAAATGATGCGACATCACAAAATTGAAAACAAAAATATCATTGTTGCTCTCTCTCTCTCTCTTTAACCACTATTAACTGAGCTCTGGCCCTGACATTGCGAATGTGTAAGTAGCGTGGATGCTGCTCTACAGGGTGATCACTGCCTTTGTTCTTGTCATGTCTGCAAGGGGATTGAGATTCCCTTGATCAGACGACTTGGGGAGATGGGTAAAAGACTGGCCTCCTTTGTTTTTATCCTTTTTTCTGTTGGTTTTTCTCTTTTGGTAGGGTACTCAGCTAAAGTTTTCTGAATATACACGAACTTCCTTCAATCCTCATATTTAAAATTCCCCTTCTTTGAGAAGAGTGCCAATTGGGGGAGATCTGACCCACTTCCTTGGACACCTACTGTCTTCTTAATGAGTTAACACAAATACAAACAAGGCATTTTCCACCATCTCTCAGGCCTGGGCCACTGGGCAGTATGTCTTCTGCTGCCCCAGCTCGGGTTTTCAAGAAGAAGACCATGATGAGATCAAGTGCTGACAAATTGACAGAAAAGCTTGACCCACCCCAATTTAAGTTTTTGTTTTGGGAAAGCTTCTTTTTGTTAGGGGTGGGGGGAACCCAAGACACAGAAATTTTGTTACAGTCACAGCAGCATAAATAGGCTAGTTTCAGACTTTGTTGTATAATTGGCCACTTGAGTTCCAATTCACAGTCTTATCCCCACTTGGATCCTCCTTGTATCTTTTTCAGTAGCGTGATCACGCCTAGGGCTCTGAGAGAGAGAGGGAGATATTTACCCCCATTTAGTCCGAGAAAGACACCAAAAGAGAGAGAGATTTAGCCAGACATCAACAGGAAACAACCCCATCTTCAGGAACTACATGGGAAGGGACATCTTCCAACAAGAGATGGAGTTTTGTTTGGAGCTAAAGATGTCCTTAGTCTGCGCTTGAGAGTGAACTGCAAGCAAGGAGGGGGAAAGCAAGAGATAACCCACTTGCACTCTGTGCTGCTGCTCACTACCAACCAGTGACGATCAACGGTTGAAAAGATGAATTGATTTTGTGAAAATTAAGCTCCATTTGAGTGAAATATTGAATCACATTGCATGTAACTTGAATTCAATTCAATTCAAAAAATTGAATTTAACTCAATTGAATACCAAAAAAAATCAGTTTTAAGCAAATCGAATTTATTTTAAATTCCTAAATTTAATTTAAATGTATTGAATGGAATTGATTTTTTGTTGAATTGAATTTTAATTCAAATTCAATTGAACAAAAATGGGATGCAAATTCATGTAGAAGGTATTGAAAATATGATCATCACTATGGTGTTTATTCCTAAACTTCAAAAAAAAAAACATTAAAAAAACATTTTTTCATTCATCTTTACTTGAAAACTGACTAAACAAATTCTAATTTAGAGTTGTACTCCAAAAGGACAACTTATGAAACCTTAAGCTGCTCTACTTAGACCAATTCTGATGAATTGCCTTCATCACTACAATTTTACTCAGGAATCAAAAGAATACACGATGGGAAACATAATCCATCAAATGGAGTGCTCTTTAGAACTAACTATATTCTGGTGCTGCCACTTTGATAAATGGTCTGGGCTGATGGCCCATGGTTTCAGGGAGGCCAGTTGTTTGCTTCCGATGCTTTCTTTTTCCCTTCAGAAAGTCATAAACGCTCCTGTTTTGGTAAAGTTGTTACAATCCTCAGGAATTGTCAAAATAACAACGCATGATCTTTCGAAGAGTGTTATGTCATTTACATGCTGTGATGGTTGTGCTGTTTTGTTTTACAGCAAAGTGGTTTATTTGCTTGAGCTTGCCAAAGCAACCCAAACAAAACAAAAAAGAGTTATAATTGCATGAAGGTTATTTTGTATGGGTCTATAATCTATGGTCACGTTACTGTGAATTGTAATCCTGGAAGAAAAATTGCCAGTTTGTTGTTGGTTTGACCAAACCTCAAACATTGGGAAGATCTAATTCCATTCTCCTATATTTTGGGTATCTGGGGATGATTCGGATTTCATACCTAATTGGATGCATTGGATTCAAGCTTTTGTTGGGACCTTTCTAATGAAACAAAAATTGACTACATCAGGAAGGATTTGATCTTGCACATATTCCTCAATCACGTTTGCTTGCAGATGCATATGCTGGCATGTTTAAGCCCAAATATGTATTTCCTCTTCGCTAATTTTGAGCATTTGGAACTAGAAAAAGACTTGGATGGATGAGAAATTGTGAAGTCCAATGTTTCAACCAATTGGCCACCTTTAAAAGGAGACATTATTCTCCTCTTTGCCTAGAAATACCACTCATGATGCCGAGATTCACATGAGTAGCAAACCATACCTATTACTCATGTTTGACAAAACTTGTTGAAATAATTAATTACTTGGAAAAAAAGGGTCTAGCAGCCCCAATCTGAATATTTCAAAATTTCAACAATAGTTTCTAATGGTGCATTCACACTTGATGTTAAGTCAGTGGTAAATGAAAATCTAGGTGGCATTCTAGGTGGCACCCAATGTTAAATGGGTGCTAGCTTAATCTTAAGTGAATGTTAACTGCTCTTTGTTTTTTCCCTTTTTTTTCGGCTGACCCTCTTAGGAATGAACTAGTACCAAACATGAGTGGAAGGTGTTGTATTTAGCTAGTAGCCAACAATTACCTTGTGCAATCCATATCTGACTTCTCACATAGTGAATAAAATGAAACTACAAAAACATTTGCCATAGGCCATTTACTGAAACTAAAAAAATAACAATGTCCTACAAAGTGGGTTCCCCTTACCTATTAGTAGCATGTTTGGGGATGCACTCTTGGAAGATTCCTATTGTAAATAAGAATGACATTTCAAGTATAATCATCAATGTGAAGTTTTACAAGGTTGTATATGTCCACTCCTAGCAGGTTACTAAATAGAATGAATGATATCGGTTTCAACAACAACAAAATATGTAACTGGCTAGTTATAACTGTCTGACCTACTCAACTGGACAACACACAAGTTCATTTCTGTTTGTGTAGATGCCCAGAACCATCTTTGGAATTTGGAAATCTACATATTTGAATGTCACTAAAACCAAGGTAGAAGAAGAGTTTCTCAATGATCTCCTTCTCAACCTACAACGAAGCTCACAATGATTGTATTAGATCCAAGTTAATCAGTATAATTCTTGCAAGTTTGATTTCATTTTAATGCATGGTCATCAATTTAGTAATCTTTCATCATGCCGAAATTTTTTCAAAACACTTTTTTTTATCTTGGAGCGTTTGACAGGGGGGCCGTTTGTTGACATTAGAATCGCACTCTGAGGGTTCAGTTCTTGATAGAGTTACATTCCCTGATTTTTGCTCAGCATGCATCACAAGAAGCTCCAAGTACAAGATTCAGCTTCAAGGCTTTGTTCCAAGGCCTCACTGATAGCGGGATATATTATCATTGTCACCACCCAAGGTGGCATGCGCTGTCTTATTATCTTGTTCTGTTCGAGCTTCTGTCCTCAAGAGCTTCTGTCCTCAAGTGAAACTGATGGAGATGGCAGTGTCAGTGTTTTTGGCATCACTTTACAGTTTACCATTTTGGTTGCGTGGTCACCACCCATGAGTGAGTCCCCCTCCAGTGGCAAAGTGAACATAATTGTGCAGGAAAAAAGCATCAGTCAGATTTGACTTGATCAACCAGCTGCCTAACAACATAATATAGAAAATAAATAAATAAATAAAGGAAAAAACATCCCTCAAGGGAACAAGAGAAGAAAAAAGAAAGGACTGAAGTCCAAACAAAAGACCACACCCAGATGTGCCAAACACACAATATAGAGCTTCAAGGGAGTAGGTGTAAAATCCAGTGGTGTCCCCTTCTCAATTTCAGAAGGAACCTTTGATCCTGGTTCTAACATTTTTTATTTTTTATTTTTTAAAATTTATAAATTGAAAGTTTCAATCTGATCCGGAGACTGCTTCTTCAAATTTTAATATTTGGTTCGCATCATTTTCACAAAGAAGTGCACATAATTCCAGATAAATATTATATAATGTTCTTTATTTTCAACCGATCAAATGCACTAACTTGTTTAAAATGTAAGGTCGAGTTTGTACATTTAAAATAAAATTATATTTATGTATTTTATAAAATTTGAACATTTTGAAAACAAGGCAACACCCCCATTTCAGGTTCCAATTCAATTTTGAAAATTAGCACGTTCTCCAGTTAGGTTTAGTTGATGATTTGAAACTTGGAATTTTTGATCTAGAGACCTTAGGACTTGACCTATAACTTGGACTTGAACTTTGCTCAAATCCAAGTACCCACCAACATTGGTTAAATCCTTTTGCCCTTCTCCCTCTAAACTATAGCCCAACAAATGTAACAAAGTGCACAAGTAATGGGCAAGAACCCTAATATTTGTAAATAACTATTACAAATTGAACTATTATTTTACTCAAGATAACTAAGAAAACAAATTCAAACCATCAAATTCAGCAATCCCATTGGCCTGAAAAAAGAAACTTCAGACATACACACAACCCTATTATGCTGAACATTGAAAATAATGGCCCCTTTCTACCATTTCCATTGGCCCTCTAAATTTCTTACAAACCTACCAAACCATGAATAGGCTTAGGGTAGTTCACTCAAGATAACTAAGTGAAAATTTTCTTGCTACTGAATTTTAGGTTTTATAAAATATTAATTGCCCATAACATTTTTTCTTCACACCTACACAGAGGCCTATTCAACATCCTCTAGAAATCAGTACACTTTAATACTATAACCCTTGTGTGTATACACAGGGTTAAAGGCTAAAAACCTCAAATCTGACTTCAAAAATTTACAATGAAATTATAAACAAGGGGTGTGTCGCACCGTGGCCTTGCCATTCACATTAAAAAGTATCTTAAGGCAAAAGAAGACTTATGGAAACTCAAATATTTCACCATGCAAAAATATACTCTTCAAAAAATCCTCTAAAAGAAACCAAAACCCTTCAAGCTATGATAACTCTATAACTAATCTCAAGTTTCAACACAAGCCAAAATACCATCTTTCAAAAATACTCATATAAAAATAGACCTATTATTATTATTACCTAGGGGCCAAAATCCTTTAAGCTACGATACTAAAACACAATATCCTTCCTTGCCTTGGTAAGCAAGGCCAACAAAGTGATGTGATCCCTTTTGCTTACCCCTCCAAAAATGGCTTAAAACTGAATTATGTCGAGCTTGGTAGGCTTATCACAAACAAGTTGACACTCATCAACTAAGGGTCTAAGGCAATCCTATTGGCTGAGAGCTATAAATTGGACCCCCAGCCTTTAGATGAGGGTCCAAGACCAAAAGTGGCAAATTGAGGGTAAACCTACATGGCACCATTTTGGAGGGGAAATTAATTAGTTTGGACCGAAAAAAGAAAGAAAGAAAAGAGAGAGGCTCAAAAGAGAGTGCATGATTTGGAGAACCACATGTACATGTATGTATGTAAGCTAGGGTCCGATGCATGGTCCAAGTCAAGGATTCAATTTGCTTCAAATGAGTCCAATTTGGCTCCTAGGAATTTGAACCATGGACCCCCATCTAAAGTGGCCCCCCGAAGGTGTATGAATATCAAGTTAGCAAATGGTGGATGAATATAGACTGAGCAAGCAAGTCTGTCCATTGACTTAGAAGTGTGTTCCACCTTAGAAGTGTATTCCATCTCTTTAAAAAAAATTATAATTTTTTTAAAATTTAAGAAAATTTAAAAAAAACAAATGAGCCATACTCACTGTCAGCTATTTACCAGTGTTGTCTGGTTCTTCCTTCTAGAAAGAACCTCGGATCCTGGTTTTGACAATTTATTAAAAAAATTGGCAAGTGACTATGGGTGTGCATTTGATCTCAATTCATCAAATTTCTAAACTGATTTTATTTATTTATTTATTTTTTTGGATTTTTTTTTCAAATTCAAGAACCTTCAATCCCAGTTCAAAAAGGGGGGTCTGATTCCATGTGCACACTAACACTCCCCAAAGCTGAAAATTTTAAGGGTATGAAAATTTTACAAGTTTAAATTGAAATTTGTGAAGGTACTAAGTTCTATAACAAATTCAAACTAATTGCCCACTTATAAAGTTCAGCCTACTTGCTGAATTTTTTAAAAAAAAATCAAAATGCCTACTTTAAGAACCTCAACTTATTTTTAAGGTTTTAATTTTGATTCAAGTTCTAATTTCAGCTAAAGAAACCACGTTTTGGTCCTTATGCTAGTTCAATCAAAAAGGTACTTGATTGGATTTTATTGCAAGAACTTGAACCTAAACTTCAAACTAAGGAACTTGTTAACACTAATATTTATAACCTATAGTCATTACTTTTTACTTGTGATTTGTTGGTGTAACCCAATTCAATGTGAACATTCATATATATATATATAAAATTATTATTTTTGGAGGATTTATTCTGGGAGAGTCACTCAGAAATCTCTTCTTTTGCAATTCAAAATATAAATGTGTGCATATTTTATGTGTGATTTTGTTAATTTCAATAGTCTTGGGCACAAGTCTAGTAGTGCACAACATCCTACACAAGGTCAATGGCCCATGTTTAGCTCAAATTAATTGTTGGATTTCATAATTTACCATTGAGTCATATAACTAGTGATTTTTTGTTTTTAGCAAAATTTCACAATTTGGCAAGAAAATACCAAATACATAGTCATGTACTTGTCATAAGTGTCATATATGATTATAAACATAACCATTTTGCAATCCTATATGTCATGTTTCGGCATAAGAGCTTTTCACCACCACAAGAAGTTAATTGTTTAACAATTTTGTGCACATTATGAACTATGCAATTTGCTTAGACGTTGAACATAAAAACAAACTTCTAACTCCAAAATGGGATTTATTACAAAAACACACCAATTAAAAGAAAATTAATAAACCTATGAAAGTGGTGAAAATAGGGGAATGGTATCTTTACAAGGATTGTAAGTACAACAAAAATGAAGTTGCTTATGTTTCCAAAGGGAGGGAGTTTGTTTTGCAACAACATGTTGGTTAGTGAGAAGCGTGAAAATCAATTCAATTTGTTACATTGTTTCACACACTAAAGCATGACAAGTTAATGTTTGAATATGATGTTCACCAAGATTTATTTGAGTTTTTGAATCTTGAAAAGAATCACAAAATGCATTGGATAAACACCTTTGGCTAAGTTATGGCTCAAGATATGCATGACATTATTTTGGACCTATCACAAAATATATTATTGGAACAACCCAATACTAATCACTTACTTGTGATAAGATAAGTAGAATTGACAACCAAAGTTCGAAATTAGTTGATGCTTATGTGTTTTAGAATCGATTGTGAATACCAATCCTCTTATCCCCTAAGTGCATGGAATTAAACCATGTGCTAATAATCTTACTCAAGTCCTTATGGAAAGCCTTGATGCATGAAAGAGGTTTCATCAAAGAATTGATTGGCAATAGGCCTATGACATTTGGTGATGATGGGGTTTCTATTTTCCAAGGCATTAGGTTAGGTGTTACTTGACAAATTTTCGATGATTGGACTTCACATTCTACATATGGCTCACATAACCAACCCTACATTTAGACTTTGTCACATTTGCAAATGGTGAGCAAAATTAAATGTTTGATTCAAACTTTATACAATTGTTTTTCCAAAAGCCCTAACATGCACTTGGAAATTACAAAGCATGTAAAACTAATGGAAACCAAAGGGGCCAAGATTTTAAAGAATGCCAAAACCCACTAGATATCTAGGTTGCCCTTTGCTAGGTGTGTTATGGTAGAGCATAGAGTTTTTTTAATGAAAATGGCTATTGATGGTCCTACCAATGACAAGGAAAAGGCAAACTTTGAGCTTTTTGTGATGTGCAAGTTTTATTAGGGCTTTTTGTCATTCTCTCATTGCTATAATCAATCCACAACCTAATCAAATTCAAGTAATTACATGACATTTTCATTTGTGATTTGTTGTGACAACAAAATTGGGTGAAGGGGAAATATATAAATTATACATAGACCTAAACACAAGGTTCAAGTTTGGTGCATTTGAAGATTACAAGGTTTTGTTGTGTGTGAAACATTTTCCAATAACCATGCATTGGATGATAGATTGATACATGGGCATAGAGCATTTGGCATTCAATGTGAATCATCAACACATTTGGCCTACTCATTCGAATTTACAATCTAGTGAGGTATTTTATGTGACAAAGGAGGTTTATGTTGTAATCATCACACAAGTGGAAGTAGAATGTGCAAATTTATTCTAAAACCCTAACCCTTTTCTTCATTTTGTCTATTTTAATTATGTTTATTTTGTTTTGCAATTGAATGAACTAAAAAATGGATATGCGTTGGAGGGGTTACTAATTGCCTTGTTCCAAAATTGCAAGGGAGATTCCCTACTCATGGTGTCATGCATAGTTTAGGTGTGGTAACCCACAATATTGGTTGTGATCTAATGGAAAAGAAAGTTTTTGCAAGCACTTGGATGGGATTAAAACAACTTTTCACCACCCTAAGAAGTTGAATAGTAGTAATGTTTGGGTGCTTGAGGTTTTGTCATCAAATGTAACAATCTATGTTCAAGTTGGCCATGAAATCAAATGCATGTACTACCATGGTTAAGCCACTTGATGTGAATCTTTTGATTTGCTGCTGATGTACTCTTTGAACATCAATAATGTTTGCTTGTTCTTTTCCAAAGTACTTCAAGTTTGCCATGGTACAAGTCCTTATAGCATAGAAAATGAACAATGCTCCAAATGTTTATTATCTTGCAAATCCATTGAATTACACAATCAACTTATTATCAACCTAGGTTTAATGATTGGAATGTTATTCCAAAAGTTTTATACCCTACATAATTTTTGGCATGTAGAAACAAACAATTAATGATGTTTAAAGCAATATATTGTAAGAACTTAGACTTAAGTTTTTCTAATCTTAGTTCAACATTTTTTTAATAGGATTGCAAGCTACAATTATTGGATGGTTTTTTTTTGTGTAAGTGAAGTTGGTGATCCCAAATGAATTCAATTATTTATAACTCAACCTTTTGCTTTTAAGATGTTCTATTGTGCCTAGAGGGGGGTTTTGTATTTGAATAACTTTGTTTTGCAAGATATTTCTGTTGTAGTGTGTAGTTTAAAAGGTTCAATCTCCTCATAACGACATAAATTAAAATTTTCATTTTGTCAAATTTTTGAAATTTTATTTATTATTTGTGTTGCAATTTTGATAAAATCAAATTTTCAATTTTTAAGTTTTGAACCATAGACCTTCCATGACAGCAACTGAATGGAGCCAGTCTAGACATACTAGACTATTCAATAACATTAGTAAAACATTGTTTATTATTTTTTATAACCATTACTTGTCGAAAGTTTCAAAATTAAAAACCAAGTGTCAAAGTGAAGATTTCAAATTTAATTAATCATTCAACAGTTTGTTGCCGAAATAGTAAAGGTTTGTACATTGTGATTCATTGCATTGAACATTGAACAATGAGCGTTGTGGGAAAAGATCAAAATCTTCTTGATTGAGTAAGAGGTTGCCTAGATTTCTCCTTTTGAGAATAGGCAAGAGCCAAAAATCCTGAAACAATCTGACCATTGTAGCTAGAAACAGCCAATTTGAAGAAAAAAAAATGCCTAATTAAACTCCATTTCTCCTTAATATGTAGCCAAAAGATTTCTTTTTCTAAAAATCTTATAACCTGCCAGACTCCAGCTCATTCCAACTAAGGCCATTCTGGCACCACAAGGGCTAAAACAGTAGCCAAATGTCATATTTAAAATTTTTAAAAAACTGACGATTATGTGACTATTTGTTACTTTGTGTTAATGTGGAAAGCAAATTCAAAATGAAAACATCACTATTTCCCATTGGATGATGAGATGATGATACGTGTACTACCAATTCAACAAATGGAGAGAAATTGACAAAACATCAATTGTTCACCAAAAAACAAACTCCATATGTAAAACATGCATTACAGCGACCGAGATAAACTCACACCCTTCCTTGCAACAGAAATGTGTGAATGGCGTACTTCTATGAAGGATATAAATGGAGAACTCATGTGAAAAAGACGACAGCAAGCAATTAACAACAAGGACATCTTTCATATCTGCCCTTTGAGAAATTGGCAGAAATTGGGTGAAAATTTTGGCCTCATTCTACTACTGATGTCCTCTAGATTCATGGCTGTTGGTCAAATAATTTTAATTTAAATCTACTAAATTTGCTTGTTTACCGTTATCTATATCGTACCATTTCCAAGTATTATTATGGGTGTCAATATTATCTCCATGTTGCCACTTGAGGGTTTTCATTTCAAGAAACATTATTTGTGGGGTTGAACTTTGAAAGCCATACCATCTTGTCCTCATTCTTTTATTATTTCCACCTTGTGGAAATAATACACAAGGTACATCATGTTGGGTTGGAGTTTATAGGTCCCCAAATGGCGATTATTATATATCATACTACATTCATGGCTTCAGCACATGTTTGTTGAATAAATAAATAAATAAATAAATAATTTTGAGGGTTCTGTTTTGAAAAAAATAATATTCTAAAAATAATCCAAATGATTCCCCTTTTTTTCTCCTTCACAAAACTTTTCTCTTTGAGAAAAATATGTTTTGAAAATTTCAACATTTTCAAAAGTAATATAATTTGTGCTGGAGCCACCACCACGGTATTACAGTACTCTACAATAAAATTTGATTCTCCACATGTTATTATTAGAAACATATACAACGATGTGTTGGTATCATTAATCAAAAAACATACCCTAAAACCTGATGTTACTACTAGTGGTTAATGTTTCCCTTATTTTTCAAATGAAGCTGGAACACCTTCATCTGAAACTTAAAATTCACATTTGCCAAAGTTCCTCAGCTACTACCATAGTGCTATTGCAGTTTCAGCACTCGTGTGCTGAATAATTAATTTATAAATTAAAAAGTTTAACTTCATCATATGAATTTTTTTTATTTTGAAAATTTTCAGCAAGTAATGGATATCATTATTAAAAGCACTATAATTGTGTAAGTTTCCTACTAATCTTTGTGGTTAGGTGGTTCACATTTAGCACGTTTTAATAGATTAGGCTACAGTTTGAATCTGGCTGCTTTCAAATATGAATTTTACAAATTTGATCACATTTTAAAAATTTTAAACATAAAGGCTGATAAATTTTCAAAACTTAACAAAAATATGAAATAATTTAATTTATGGTGAAGCACCAATGTAGTATAGTAGTAGTAGATCTACGGGAAAAACTTCCCTAAAGTTTGGGATGTTTGGATTCATCCTAGAATGATGCTATGTATTAACTTTGGAGGTTTATTTTAGTCAAAGAACCAATTGTGCAATGCTAGCCATGGTGGAATGGTGCATGATGAAGCAATAGTAAGGACATGGAATGGCTGAACTCTTTTCTCATAATTGACTTCTTATAGTGATGTAATATGTGTTTGAAAAAATTAATTTACTACACACCATGAGGTTTTTCCTTTAAAGAGAAATGGGGATAAAAAAGAATATTGATCACCTTAATGCTACTTGCCAAGTGTCCTATTATTTTAGGATTGTATCTCATTGTGTAGCATCACATTGTGTACCATGGTTATCATCCATTTACCACTAACCTCATTAACACTCTCAAATTAACTATCTTAGGAACCTTCGACCAATCTAAAATGTCCAAACAAGCACAAAGACTCTTATTATTTTAATCAACATATAAGTATGATTTTCTCTTTGGTTGTAAAGGACAACCCAAAGTTTCTTTTGAGTCTTGCAAACCAACAATCATGCATCTGCCCTAATGATTTAATAAAATGTTGTAAAACAACAGTTTTCTTTCATATTTGTCATTCTAACACAGTTGCTTAAATTAAACCAAACTTGATATTTTATTATTTTTTATGCATGCTTTCCACATGGAACTTGATTTCAAATACAAAAATAATTTTAAATAAAAATGAATTAGGGAATGACTTATGTTGATCTTTTACTTGGTCATATCACAAGTTTTATATTGGGGGAGGCAGTATCCAATTAGGGTTCTGTTCTTTGAAGCATGGGAACACAACCACTGTCATTCTTAACCCTGTAAGCCAAGAACTGTTACATAACCCTGTTCGGACCAGACCATTCAATGTGCAAACCAAGGGAACGTTATTTCCAAAAAAATTCAAATGATGTGCAAAATAATATAGGATACAACTTATTTTATTTATTTATATTTATTTATTTATTTATTTTACTTGAACATAAATAGGATATTTAAAACTAGATTATGAAAATATATCTAGAATGTATTTTCAATATTTTTTATTTGAATAAATTTATTTGAATGTTGAGTTAATTCACATCATATCAAAAATTACATCTTTATTTCACATGTTTAATAAAACATACAAAGGGTAACTTCCCCTAGTATATAAAACAATCTTGTGGAGAATAAACTAACAACCATTGTGGGTGCAAACTCAACAACATGTATCAAAGTTATAACCATTGTTTAATATTACTAGATTAAAGGTTTAAATTAAAATTAATGTTGACAATGTTTAATGTGTTTAGATGATAATCATTGTACCATTTTGAATGAATGTTATGAGTATAGAATATTTTAAAACATTTTTATCACAATGCTTTTATTATTTAACCCTATCCTCAAATGATTTTAAATGACATAATCATGAACAATATTTTGAACACATGAAAAGACACCATAGTGAATGAGAAGTGTTGGGAATGAATATTGTTTTCTGGAATGTGATGTTTTGACTTGAACCATGTTAGTAATTAGAGGAATTTTCACAATGTCTTTGTACATAATAATATGGGAGCCCGGAAAAAAAGAAATTAATTATTTAAAGAATTACACTTTTTTTTATTTCATGTTATGTGATGTTAAAACTTATTTATGAAAAAATAATGCACGTCTGCATTTACTCGGAAATGAAAATATACTCAAAAATTGATTAAAATAGTTGACATCTTGAATGGAATTTGTAATATCTATTGAATCATATAATTACATATGTTTAAATCATGTGAAGAGTTTGACAATTCTCATATCACAAATGTTGTTGGCTATGTGTATGATAAATGGAATTTTGATGAATAATCATATTCATATGGAAGGGGAAAAAAATTGTGTTTCAAATGTTAATTTGATGACTAATGAAACAAAATACTAAATGCAATCCAAAATTCAATGTGGGTTCTACTATACAACATACATCATAAATATACACACATGCCTCTTGGGATTAAAATTAAAAATTAAAAAATTCCAAATAATATTAGCTCCCTTCCTAAACTTTCTACATTCACTTATGTCTTCGAACCATTTTTTTCAGATTTATGTATCGATTAACTCCAAGATTGTCAAGTAGTCTCCTGAGGTTTTGGCACATTGATAAGATTATTTTTCCATCCTTTAAATTGGCATCATATTCATATTATCCAACAAATGTTTTTTGATAAATCGTCTATTGCTCACCAAGCTTGCTTAGGTCTAGGTGTCTACCTTTGTTTGATAGTTTATTGCATATCTTCCCCAAGTTCTATGTATTCTGATTTTTGTAAACACTCTTGGAGTTTGAATTAAAGCTCCACAATCCTTCAATAGTTAGCCTTCCTCAATGTGTTTGTAATTAACCCATGCATCCATTGGGTATCCCGCTTGTATGATGTGCCCATGAAAGCTAACATATAAAGACAGATGATTATGTGTACAATACCTTTATAATGCCTATTATTCATGAAGTCAAGTTCCATGTGATTAGTGCATACTTACATACATTTCTATACTCCACACTTCTGTCTTATTAACATTGTCCTCTCCAAAGGCAAGGTACATGCCCTTGCAAATGTCAACAATACTGATCATTCACAAACAAAGATTCTTTCACTCTTAATCATTAACTTAACAAGGTCACGACGGCAAAATTAAAGGGATTATTGTAATGAATCACACCTTTCATGTGATCAATTCCTGGATGTCTTACTGGCAACAATTTTGGAATATTAGACCCAATTTGGGGGTTGTACAAAATATTAGACTTAAAATATATCCAGAAAATTTGGTTGAAATAATGAGAGGAATTGTAAAATGTCAAGCAAAAAGAATAAGACGACAAAGGAAATTGGAACAACATTGGGAATAACCATGAAATCAACCACAACATCTTTTTGCATAAGGAGTACATTTCATATCTTCTTGAAAAGTTTATTTAAGGTTGAAGGATTGAAGGGCAAGGCATCAAACATGCCAAATGGATCCCTTGTAATCCTTCAAATGTGCAAGACATAGTGAGCAGAACAAACATTTTAAGAAAACCATAAAAGAACCAAACTAGGCTTTTTTAGGGGGTTCAACTAATAAACCCACCATATTGGAAATGTCCATCTATCTATGAAGGAAGGTAGTTTGTTTTGTTTTGTAGTTATGAGATCCACTGAACCAGGGTGCTTCAGATCATGTTCTTGGTGTCTTTGGAAAGCTCTCAACTAGGAGGGGTGCATGGGCTTGGTTCCAAGACAGTTGGACTTGCAGTGCAAAAGTTCTTGAATATTGAATGACTTCTTCACTGAAAATTAAATTAAATAGTAGCTTTTTTTTTTTTGAGGAATTGGAATGTGCCTTTGGTGTTGTTGGAAAGATCTTGATGAGCAAGATTTAATGGAATTTATTTGGTAAGATTTGGATTCAGATCGTGGGAGATATTGATTTTAAAGTGATTTCTGCCACTGAAAATTCAAATAAATTCCAAAAAACCAGGTCTTGAAAGGAAAAATCAGTTGAAGCCATGGTAACACTTGGGCCAATGGCACAAGCCACACTAGTATGCATGAACAAGCAAAAGCAAATTTACACACCTAGGTGATAAAGTAAAATAAACAACTTTGTGAATTTGGTACCTTGAGAATGAAAAGTACTAGGCACTTTGTGGGGGCATTGGTCTCCATGAGCTAACTTAATAAGCCTCTTGAAACATCATTATGATCCCATTCAAGTTTTGGTTACATACTGTTACCCAAGTCACCACATGAGCAACATGTTTCTATTTCTTCAAATTTATGTTTCTCATGTGGTAGCTCAAGTGTACAAGAAGTTATTCACATAGCAACAAAAAATTGTACGGTTGTATAAATTCCTAATTACATCACAATTCTAAACCGTCAAAATGTGATGAAACAAACTATTGTACAAAATTTTGTAAATAAACTGATTCTTTCATGTAGAACTGAAAGCAATGTTACAAGGCTTGAATTTTATCAAGTTACACCCTTCAAAACTCATTGAAACCAATGCCCCAAAAATTGCTTAGTACCTCTCATTCTAAAGCTGGATACTTATATTCACAGGGGTCTTATTTTAAAGAGTATCATCTTTATTGATTATGTGTGCAAGACTTAAGTACTCAATTAGGGGCCTGGCCTTCTTAATGCAGGGATATGGCAACTAAACAATACTGGAATGAATTTATGAATCCAAATCTGTCCTGAACATTGATCTTCATACAATCTAGATATATACAACATAATTCCCATGCAAAAACAGAGCATCAAAAGAGTTTCCTAAGTTTTGAATCAAAACCAAAATTATGCAAGATTTAGAATGTACTCTGCTTTTTAACTTCCTATATTTTGATATGTCCCATATGGACAAATGACACATATCCCCATTTGCAATCAGAAAAATCCTCTCTAGACAGAATACCCTATTGAGTAGGTCTGGTTGGATCTGTCAATCAGTTGTAATATCACCCTAGCTTATTTCCATTTGTAAATGAAGATTTTACCCTAGGTTTTGGGTAAAATCTAATGTAAATCAGATATGTATGATAGCACAGTCTTGTATAGGTTTCATTGATATAAAGTAACAATGTTGCTCAGGGCAAATGGTGAAACAATGGAAAATAAAATGTTTTTAAAAAAAAAACTAATTAAAGTTAATCACCATCACTAAAACAAGTAAGTAAAGTAGGGAATGTAAGTAGTTGTGACATAGGTAGGTAAGTAGGTACAATACTTGGAGGCTACTAGGTATGTAGTCGGTTAGGACAAGTAGTACATAGCTAATGAGTGTATTTAGATATTGGACGGCAAATACAACATAAAAGTATTTCCTGTCCATGAACCATCCATCCTACATGGTGCAATGGTGTGTGCTGGTTGATTCACTTTGGTCACCATATACCATAGTAGCCTAGCATGCTCGGCACTTTGATGCCAAATATATAAAATATCTTCTGCTAAGATTTCAGCATAACTCATTAAGAAATTATTAAGATGCACTTTTTACTTGTTAATTGCATCTTAATAATTTCTCGATAGTCCTGGTTTTTCTTTTTTCTTCATAATAATTATTAAGATGTACTTTTCACTTGTTAAGTGCATCTTAACAATTTCTCAATAGTCCTGATTTTTCATTTTCTTCATAATAATTATTTAGTGTCAAACCAGCTAGGTTACTACAGGAAGCATAATTTGTGCAGGCAGGTGTGAAAGAAAGAGAGTTTTCAAGGGAGTTTGAAAGGGGGTAAAGTTATGAGAAGGCGTCATGTGCTGGCTCCCCCAGGGCATCAAGAGTAAGGACTACAACTAACTAGAGTTGGAAATCATTTCTGATGGTGGTAACCCAAATTTGATTAATTAACTAAAGTCAATTTTTAAAACGGCTTGTAAAACTTGGGTAAATATTAACAGAAAAGCACCCGGTCCCGCCCCCCGCCCCCACCGCTCTTGTGCCCCGTTCCCTTACGCCGGGGACTTCTCTCGCTGTTCCCTTTGGTGCGCCTCACCGCGCGTTGTGCTCGCCCGCTGTGCGCTGCTGCTGCCCGTTCGGTGCTCGCTCGCTCGCTCGCTCGCTCCCCAGAGTCCCACCCCGGCGCTCCATGTGCTCGCTGACTTCTCCCCCAAGTATTCTTCTCCCCACCACTTGCCACCATCTCTCTTTCTGTCTGTCTCTCTCTGTGTGTCTTTCTCTCGTGTTATAGTTCTCAGTCTTTTTCGTTTTCTCTAGCTCTCTCGACCGTGTCTGTATCTGATCCTCCTCGATGCGTCTACCAATCATGCACACAGTGGTAACATGGTGCAGCTTGGAGCAGCAATGCTTACATGTATCTAGCTGTAATGCATACTCTTTGGTTGTAAAATGCAAGATCTGAGAAAGCCCATGAGGCGGTCCGTTCTACTTTCAGTTGATCTTGAGTTCTCGGCACGCACCTTGCTTTGATCGCATGCACCACAGGAGTAGTTGAGAGTTCTAAAGCAAGTGATCATAGATCCAGGAGAAGACTGGAGCTGCAGCTGATTTAGAGCATTGTCTAGTACGTAGCAATGGAGACGTTAGTGTGAAGATCTTACAAGAAACTCGGCTGAATTTCTTTCTTTCTTATGAGCGCTTCAGCTTACAATACACAAGTAACCCGGCGAGTGTCAGAGGCAGCTGGATGTGTGTCTTGATCACGGCAATTAGTCTTGATCGGAAAGTCTAGCTAGACTTGTGCTTGGGGATAGATTCATGTCCCCTTGCAGGCATGGAGCTGCTGCTCCCTGAGTTCATCATGAGTTGCAGTCCCCAAGATATTAGAATTGTTCCTGATTTAGATGCTTGAGACTTCCAAGCTGCAAGCTTCTTCCCCGCTGCATTGGACGACATCGCTGGGATCCGGATCTGTGATAGAAAGCGCTGATCATCAGACGCCGCCGACCATGGGAGAAATGCTGCAGTAGCTGGGATGGATCCGGGCGCTGCTAGCTAACGCGGGTCCAATTCTCGACTCGTAGCTAGCTAATTTCGGTCTTAGATTCAAGAGCTTCTAGAGCTTGCGTTTGGTAGATCTGCATGAGCAGAAGAGCTGTACTAGAAACTACATCTGGAGAGAGAGAGAGAGAGCCGGTGGGCAAGAGTCGAAAAGGGAAATTGGCGCAGCTGCACTGAGTGCTCGTGCTCGACCCTGCTGCATTCCCTCCTGCATCATGAAAAAGATGATGCTGCAATGTCGACAATAGTGATCGAGCTGCCACTGTTCTTGGAAGAGAAGAGAAGTTCAAGAAAACTAGCTCCGTAAGATTTGAGCACTGAGCATTACTGATCAAGCACGTATAATGAGGGACCTGCAAGCGCCTAGTAGATATAGCTGTTGCTGTGATGACTACCGTCAGAAAATATTCTTCAGCTAGCTACAATATTACGCAAGATCGTGCTACTGCAGGATGTGAACGCAGATCTCAAAGAAAGGAACTACTACAAGATCACTGGAAAGCAAGCTGGCAGTACTGTGGTTAAAAGAAAGAAAGAAAGAAAACAGATCAACAGTTTGTAACACTCTAGTAGCTAGCTCGCGCCAAGTGCTGCTGCAATGGGACGTCATTCCTGTTGCCACAAACAGAAACTGAAGAAAGGGCTGTGGTCGCCTGAAGAAGATGAGAGGCTAGTGCAATACATCACCACGTATGGCCACGGCTGCTGGAGCGCTGTTCCCAAACAAGCTGGTGCGCAATACTCATCTTTTTCCCTCATGAATTCTCTATCAAGTACCCAACTGCTCTACAAAAAATCCATGTGCAGGAGCAGATCATCAGTTACCAAGGCTCCATGATTTTTTTTGTCGTTCTTAGTTTCCTCCAAGCTGCCATGCCAGACAGACATTGAACTTATTTCAAGGTCTGGGCTCCTGAATATTGTCACGTTGTGAGTCCCACAACTTTCCAGGCTCATACTTCAAGCATACAAGCTGCGATTCGAGCCCTAGCTACATTACCTGATCTCTCTAAGTATTGTGCTGTAATGGGTACCGCTGCTTCAACAGTTCTTTGAATGATGTGATCTCAAACTTTGTTTCTGCACCTACCCACAAGCTCACATGAGATCAGCCCGTCCTCTTTACTGAACACTTGGTGCAACTTGTTTGCTGTTGTGGAAGTCCTCTCCTGCAGTGTCATATTATATACCCATGGCCAACTCCCCGTTGGCAATTTTACAGTAAATATTGGAGAATTGAGGAAGTGATTGATCAAATGGGAGCTAGAGGGACCCTCACATGTGATTGATTTCTGCACATTGACAGGGTTGCAGCGATGTGGAAAGAGCTGCAGACTGCGATGGATCAACTACCTGAGGCCGGATTTGAAGCGTGGTGGCTTCTCGTCGGCTGAGGAGAAGTTGATCATTGACTTACATGCTGGACTTGGTAACAGGTCTACTAAATCTTCCACCTCCATGGCAATTCTTACAATGTCAAGCTTCTCTTCACTTTGCCCTTTTGATGCCCAAAACTGCTTCACAACTCAACTGATGTGAAGAATTAGAGAGTCCCACACAGAGAGACAGAGAGACAGAGAGGAATTGCAAAATTGGTTATTAATCCAAATAGTCCCAACTCAAGCTTCTGTCTTCTCTTGCGGGTACTAGTTATTGGAGCAGGCAGGCTAAAGAACTGAAGAAAAAAACTAGTCCATGGATCTTCAACAATCTCAATTTTCTTTGATCTGTTTTCAGGTTGACCATAATTATGGATTGAGCACTGCATGCTTTTTAAGTGCAAGCAGAGAGAGCTAATTCTGTGATCTAGAAATGGCTGTTCAGCTGGGTTGAAGGAAGAAGCTGAAATTGCATTTTTCACCTGGGTGGTGTGTGGCAGGTGGTCACAGATTGCTACACAGCTTCCAGGTCGGACCGACAACGAGATCAAGAACTTCTGGAACTCTTGCATCAAGAAGAAGCTGCGCCAAGTGGGGATTGACCCCAACACACACAAGCTAATTGGTGCCACAACTTCGGCTGCATCTCATGTTGCAAACCCTGGCAATTCTGCTACTAGTAACCCCCAATACAATAAGCTAGTTGACACAGGTTCATCTGCAATCACAATGCAGTCTTCGATTGGTAACTTCAATAGTAGATTTGTCATTAATCAGGACTTCAAAGCAGCAGAAAGTCAGGGCAATGGCAGTTTATTGGTGAATCAGGTTCAAGGTAACTATCAAGGGCTGAGTACTATGCAGAATATGTTCTTTGGACCACCTGCTAGAAATTCACAGCTGGAGATGAATTCCGGAAAAAAGTTTGAGAATGAGTACACCAGAGGAAGATTTACAGGGCAATTCCAGGGTCAGAGTGCTTTTCAGGGCTCAAACACAAGCCCAGCTCTGTGCACAGATAACTTGCTTGAGAGGCTTATGTTGAGTTCCAAGCAGTCAGGAATGCAGTACTTGACACCAAAAGTGCCCACACTGCAAGGATTCGAACCCATGAGGAACTGTACCAATTTGATACAGAACAGAGACCCAACACATGATGAAGCTGGTAGATCAGGAATCAAGGCTGAGTCGGTGACTCAGTGCCCAACAACCATGGTGCCAAATGCATTCAATCCTGTCTTCTGGCTCTTGCAAGGAGCAGGGAATGGTTCCTCTCAGCCTGATCAATCTTCAGCTGGTTTGGGTACTCACCCACCTCATGACTTGGATGAGATTTTGCCTCCATTGAAGCAGGCTGGTACTATCATACCAACAAGTGAAGGAGACTCTATTTCTGCTCAATCTGGCAGGGTATGCCAAGAAATTCATCAAATGAAATCAGGACACTTTGGGCATCCAGATTTCTATGCATCTACAGTCAATCAAGATCACGGTGATCTGAGCTCAATCACAGCAAGTATCACCCAAGGGAAGGACAGATCAGGTGGAATCCCATCTCACCAGCTGCAGTTTTTTCTCTCATCAATGCTGGAAGACTCAAGAGGAGAGCTGCACCAAGAGGTTGCAGGTATGCAAAATGACTCAAATGAGATGAGCTCCCAAGCTGATGCCCTTGGAAGACAGGTCACTCATAACCAGTGGGACAGCAGCATCAGCACCAGCACCAGTAATAACAGGGAGGCCACACCTAATACTACCAACACCTCTACTCAGCAATCTGGGTTGTTTGAGAGCAATCTGATGTGGGCAAATTTCCAAGAGAAGGGTGAGCCAGATCATCAACAAGATCAAGTTGTAGCTGAAACTTCTGACATTGTTTCTGGAGACAGTGATCAAATTAGTGCTCCATTCCTGCCCGAGTCTGAGGGTGACACGGTTATGCAATGGTGCAGCAACTTGACCACCCTGCCAGGCCCTGGAGATGATCATCAGCAACCACCTCCTGCACCTTCTGCTTCAGGTGGCCCTCCTGTGCCTCTGGCCATGATCTCACCTTGGCAAATGCACCAGGCTGGCCCCCCTGATCTGTATGACACACGCACAGCTCCTGTTGCAGCACCTTACATGTCACAAGAGCTCCGAAGAATGGCAGCTGTTCTTGACCAGATCTAAGGATTTGCACACGGATCCAATTGTTCAAATTGCTTCAGATCATGCAAACAACAATGCAAGACTCCTGCTGTGATAATGATCCCAGATAGCTCAGCCAGCACCTGCACCACACTATAAACCTAAAGACCAAAAGTACACCGAGCTTAAATCAGCAAGCACACTTGAAGAGCTGTAGATCAAAGTAAGAGCCACAACTTCTGCATCACATACATACAAGTAGGACCCAAGAAAGATGATCTATATTCAGGATACCAGGGGTACAACAGTTTCCAAACCCACATCATAGATTTGCATTCATTAACATTGATGCATTCATGATACACTAGTGAACAAATACATAGCCTGGATTCTTCCATCACAGCAAACATAAGTTGTGACCAGTTTATACATGAGACTTCCTAGAAACCTTGTAAGCAAAACTATTGGTGTGACTGTAGCCCGCATGCTGCTCAGCAGCACCAGCAGCACCAGCAGCATCAAGCTGGTGTAGATTGTCATAGTTGATAAAAGGTTGGGCACTGCAAGCTCAGATTGCTGTAAAATTAGAGTACTTGTAAATCTTGCTGTAATGGGAAACACATGCTGCAAGTGAACCAAGCAGCATTTTCATACTTTTCATTTGCACCACAGTTTTGCAACTCAACTCATACCATGTATTCATTGTGTGAATCATTCATGCAGTTTCCTGTAAAGAGCATTGCATGCCCAGAGCTTAAGTGAGATTAGACTTTGCATTGGCTGATTTTGGCTCTTGGTTGTGACAATTATCTCATATCAAATCTGCAAATGAATGTCAATCTCCACTCTGATTTTTCTTGACCCTTGAGATGCTGTCAATGTTCAAGTCACTGCTTAACTAAAACCCCCCCATCCCCTTTGGCAAATGCAGCTTTGACACTCAAAAGTTCATGATACACCAGACCAACAGCTACAAAATATGAAGTCCTGTGTACAACTAGTCCTTTGAACTGTAGAGTAACAAACAACCCCAAATGCTCTTTCACTTTCCCCACACACGCACACACAAATGCAGAGGACCCACACCATGTGTGTAAGTGATGTCCAAACAGTGTGCACAAAAAACACATGATCCTCTTGGCAGGAGTCATTCCTTGGGAGTAATATGAACAAGTTTACTGTGATAGTGGAGTTTAGGTCCTTCAGTTTCTGAGACTCCCAGTTTCTCAGGAGCTCATAAAAAACAAACATCATTACAAAACAAATTACATGTAAGGATGTCCAGCAAGCTCAATAATGGATTGAGCATGTCACAAATAATTTTTACAGAAAATGTGGGGTATCCATCTACCTCTGAAACTGGAGGAAAAAGTTTTGGAAGTGTCTTCAAAAGACTGGTGCAACCTTACAGCCCATCACCCCTCATTCCTGACAGGCTGCATGGTTCAGTGGCATCAGCACATAGATAGCACTCATCATATGAAAAGACCAGTTTCCTGGAAAACCTGATAAGATAGTACCTTCAACCAGAAAACTGTGATATGGATGATAATCTTTGTGTGCCTAAAACTCAAGTGTTCCCTGAGAGTAGTTCAGGGTTTCGTATGGACCTTTTGCAGACAATGAGGCAATGAGTACCTGTAAATTGGGACTTCTGGCTGTTCCACGCAGGTGCACTGAGCAAAGGTGAGACAGGGACATAGGCACAACTTGTAAACCACTTTTGCCAGAAGCATATTGCTTTTGACCACACCATGTGGTCATAGAGCTTTAGAACCAGAACTTACTTACTTACTTACAATTTAGCGTCATTAAGTGGGCCAAACAGCGCCCGGGCCAGAGCCCAATTGACGTTATGTCTGATGAAGCAATTCAGATCTAACTGTTTGACATTGTACTAAAAA
>Ga0116231_10000138_pt1 | contig 94064 bp, 77 predicted proteins | sample S1TSphgellanicum_2_FD_89695 | JGI IMG/M metagenome (GOLD analysis project Ga0116231, IMG submission 89695) | Host-associated microbial communities from peat moss isolated from Minnesota, USA - S1T2_Fd - Sphagnum magellanicum MG | ecosystem: Host-associated > Plants > Peat moss > Unclassified...
GGCTTCCCCCAAGTCCGGGCCGTGGTGAGTCTTGTGTGTCCGTGTTGCCCGTGGCTCGTCCTAGCACCAAGGGTGCTCCAACTATGCACTAACCACTTTGTGTGGGTTGTGTGCAGGCCCGTGCGAGTGAGTGAAGCTTGTCAACTCTTCCTAGTCCCATCCCAAAGCTCCAACACGCCCCTATTCGCCTCAAAGTGTTGTGAGCTAGGGAGCGTGCTCCGACTCCTTCTTCTTCTATTGTTTTCTACTTGGGCTCACATTTGAGTCCTTTAAGGAGTTGGGAGTGCATCAATCTCACAAGCTTGCCTTGTTTGTTATTGAAATAACCAAAGATTTAAACTGCAAAATTCAACGAGTTGTGATTGAGAAAGTCATTTTTCATCCTCTTATCAAAAACATGATTCTTAATTACCTTAGCAATTTGTCTATTGATGCAAAACCAAAAAATGATTTCTAGTTTAAAAACAAACATTACAGATCATTTAATTAGTCAAAAGCCCTCTCAAATTGTGGTTGCTAAAAACATTGTTTACATGCTCATTTCAAGCCAATTAGGAGCCATTATAACAAAAGGTGTCCATGTATGCCAAGTGATTTCACTAGATTTTGAATGAATACATTGGTCTTAATAAATGGGGACTAATTGGAAAGTAGTGAATTCACTAGTCTGATGAACGGGAATTAATGAACTACACCCACATTTTGTAATAGTGAGCTTGCAAAATCCAAGGGGTTGCAAGGGCATTGGGTGTTAATAGGCATAATGTTAGGAAGGCCATGGAAAGGCATCTTCTTCTAGACATAAAGAAAGATGTTTTTTAGATTGTGAGACAATGATCAAAAAGGTCAGATGCCTTACCGCAAGCATTGCAAAAACTTGTTATAAAATGGTGGATAGTAGAACTACAATATCCCCTATTAAAAAGGATGTTGTAAGATGACATAATGGTGTCAAATTAGATGAAACACATGCTTGCCAAATTACCTTTTTAAGTTTCACAGTGTGTCTTAGTCTAATTATTTCTACACATTCTACTATTGTCATTAGTCAATTCACCTTCTAATCTATTAAAACAACATATGTTTTCTTGAAAGGGTGTTAGGATTTGTCCTTATAAAAATGGGCTTGGGTGCTTCAATCTTAATGGGAAATTAAAGATAGTTCATAATTGTTGTTCCTTTTGAAATGGGTGGGGGTGCCACTTGATATCAATGCATGTGAAAGTGGGTTTAATGAATGGTTGGGGTTTGCTTAGATGTGTTTCTATCCTCAATGTATCAATGGACTTGGGGTCTTGGTGTGTTTATTGATATGGGTGGGGGTCCTTGTGTCTTTTGACATGACTAGCAAGGTGTTAGATTCCTTAGAAAAATGACCTTTTGGTGTTTGTGTGCTTGGGTGCTCTCTGAAATAGGTGTGGTTACTATGTTGCTTATGACTAAGGACTTTTAGTGCTTAACTCCTTGCACAAGTGGAATTGAGGTGCTATTGGGTGAAAATCCTTTAAGGTATACCACACAAGACAAAAAGGGCTTAGTCCTTACTACAATCCTTTTTTATCTTATATTTTGATCCCATAAAAAATAATCAATCAAAAGTTGTCAAAATTTTCAGAAAGAATACATTTTAGACCATTACAATTATAAATTCCATCATAATCATCCATAAATGTGTCTTTACATGGTAAAAGAAGACTAGGTAGAAATGACAAAAAAAGGTGACATGTGACAAGGTTTTTGTACACCTTAAAGATTTGCACCTTGTTGTCCTTTTCAATTGGGGGGGGCGCTAAATTGCTTGTGAGTATGCACTTTTAGTGCTTAAATCCTTGAAAAAATGGACTTGAGTGTTAATGTCCTTTTCAAATGGGTGGGGGGGGGTGTTAGATTACTTATGAGTATGTACTTTCAATGCTTGAATCCTTGAACAAATGGACTTGGGTGCTAATGTCATTTTCAAATGGGTGGGGGGGGTGTTAGATTGCTTATGAGTATGCACTTTCAGTGCTTGAGTCCTTGAACAAATGGACTTGGGTGCTAATGTCCTTTTCAAATGGGTGGGGATGCTTGCGTCCTTCGTATAAGTGAACTTCGAGTGTTGGTGTCTTTATTGAAAGGGGCCCAACACTATTAAATTCCTTGTGATAATAAGGTTGAAGTGACTATAAATATTTCTAAAACATTCCCACATGAATGTCAAAGTTTGTCCTTTCTTGCCTTTTTTTTTCTTCAATGTTTTGGGTGCTTGTGATAAATTTGGAGCAAGTATAAGTTTGTAAATAATTTCTAGCTTGCATGATTCCAAGTTTTTGAAAGTGGGGTTTTTAGTGACTTTTTAAAGTACTTGTCAATTCCTTAGTATATCCAATATAATGCATTGAAATCACTTTGAGCTAAAGGAATTGTGTTATATCAATTTTTGTGTGTGAGTCATTTTTTCCTTCATTGAACATTTCATTAATGATTGGGTTCCTTTAGTGGTAATAAATCTAATGTATCTACAAGAAACAAATGAGCTTTAATTTTAACAAGTGGTTTTTTGTCACTTGTAAATAACCTTGCCTAATTCAATTCCTATAATTTGAGTTTTCATTGATAAATGTTTTGGGTCATTATGACCTCTAGAAATCTAGGGATCTATTTTGAAAAAACCTTGAGTTTGAATTGACTTTTCAAGTTTCAATGATTCTATGTGAGTTAATGTTTGTCATAGTTTAATTACAGATTGGATCTTTTCAATTATGTGTTCATTTCATTGGTTTGGGTGTTGCAAATGAATTATGAAGACTATTATTTGTAAAAAAACAAACAATGAATAACTTTGACTTGCTTGATCCTTTTCAATGATTGTTTTAGGTGATTATTGCCCTTGAAAATATTCTATAATCTATACATTGAAGGTGCCTTGAACTAAGTTGCTTTTATTTTTTCAATTTCTATACTCGCAAGTCAATTACTAAATTGTAAATGTTGTTTGATTAGTAATTGGATTATGTCAATTGTGTGTTGTAATTTGTTACTTTTGGTGTTTCTATAATTACTTATAAAAACCAAATTGATTCAATTTTCACAATGGCTAGTGTTGGTAAATGCAATAATATGCTTCAAAAGCACCTTGATCTAAATGATTATACTTTTTCAAATTCTATTTATATCAATTTAGTTACTTTGCCATATTTTGATTAGTGATTGGGTTTATGAACTTGAACCTAATTCCAATCCATCGTAGTAAAGGTGAGTTTAGATTATATAATCCAATAATCATTTTTTTAAAAATTGAACACATCGATTCTGACATTTGTGGGGTTTTCAATGATTATTCAAGTTTGATCTTTTTTTCATAATTAGATTATACAAATTGGGTTATTTCAATTATGTTTTCAATCCATTGATTCAAGGGTGTTTAGTTGATAACTGAAGATTATTTGTAAAATTACTTAAGTTGGAATCCAATGTTTTGAATGTTTACATTCAAATAAAAAATATGTACATTGTTTCCTTCCAAATGAAGTTACAATTTCAAAAATGGTGTAACTTCAAGGATGTGGTTTACGTTTCTACCATCTAAACCTATTTTCTAAAGTTTCTTGGACTGCCCTTTCATATTTTTTCTTTTTTGTTTTCTTAAAATGTGTTGTCTTTTTTTTTTACAATTTTTTTCTGTTAGTAAATCCATGTTGGAATTTCTATAGCAATTGATTATTATGTATTTCCATGATTATTTTGTATTTACTTAATTTTCCTACTTAATCGATCTTTATCTTGTTGCACAACTTGAGTTTTTTACTGCTTTTAAGGCCAAACATCCAAAAGTTCCTAGGATGTTCACATCATTTCAAGCATTGAAGCCTTAGTTCGTACATTGATTGAAAGTCTAGAATACATGTTGATGTCAATAACACACAAAGTTGAGAGAGTTGCTACATGGATTAAATGAAATGTGATATCCAAGAAAGGGCATTCACACAAATTGCACATGCAAATGTGGTCAAATCTATAATGGTCAACAAATAATAACATCAATAACAAATATGTGTATTGCTAGTTCTTCTACCTTTTCTGGCCTCATAACATTGTGGACATTAATTGTTTGTCCAAAACTTGAAACTTCAATCTGACATGTTAGAAACTACTTGTTGGGTGAATGCTAGAATTACGAAATTGATAGGTGGGTTTGCCCAAAGGAAATCCAATCTCAAATTTTGATTTCATGGACAAACATTGGGTATGAAGTTGTGGGTCATACAAAAGATGGGAAAGAAAAAAAGGCCTCAAAATTCGAATGCCATGAAGCCCCACCATTAAACCTTATAAAGTACCTAAGACCATGATTCAAAGAGTTCGTTTTGCACAATTATGTGGCTAGATGGCAAGATGCACAATTTCAAAATCTTTTGAACAATGTGTCTAGTGACATGGTAGTCTCTTGCATTAACTTTTAAAGAAAAGTACACAATGAAAATATAAAATGAAATTCAAAATATGCATTTGCATAACTTCCAGGTTAGCATATTGGTGCACATCACTTACCATTGCAATCTAGGGCATGATGTTACAAATTCTGATTCTCCTCTTCTTAAGGAGATTCATTATTATGTCTCTGATGACACAAGCCATGATTCCTTATTTGTGCAACATGCATTCATGTTACATTGGGAATTTTTGCAAATGCAAGGATGTTTTTCAAGTTAGCATGTTGTGTGGAATGATGGTTGTTTAGGGCAGTTCAAGAATGTTAGAGCTTAATACTTTGTCTTTTGATACCCAAGTCTAACCACCTATTCTTCTTTACCAACTAGCTACCAGATGCTTTGGAACTTCTTTGCAACATGCCATGGCAAGGGTGAGGTTGATGGTGCAAGAACGTTATTCAAACGTGAAGCAAAAAAGGAACAACTCAAGTCTAGGGGGCAGAAGATACAAAATGTTATTAAGGTTGTGGCATTTTAGAAATTGAATCAAACAAATACCATGTTGCACACCTTAAGACCAAGCATCATATAAATAAATATTTCCATCTAGTCAAGGTTGGTGATGTTGACTGGTTTAAGACTTTTGAATGTGAAACAATGAAAGAGAGTCAAAAATTGCACCAGATAATTCAATTTGTGTCTAATAGAAACAATATGAAAAATTGTGTCCACAACAACTAAACTACCCTACAACTACAGCTCCAAAACAACTAATATACAACTACATTGCAACTATCCTATGGAAATACAGCGAATTAATAAATAAAATGTCACATCAAAAAATTAAAGAGTTGTATTATAGTTGCAGATTAATTACAAGATGTATATTTATGCAATACAATGTACGCACTCTATATACGATTGTAGTCAACCATGTTTGACTTTATTGACAAATTGCACTTTAGTCACATGTAACAACTACATCACAATTATGATAAACTTAGTTACTAATCAATGACTACTTCGCAACAAATGTATGGCCTTGAATAACACATACGATCATGCCATGTGTATACATTTCCACTTCCCAATATATATGACATTTCAACTTGTTTGTAACTAGTATGCAATTATATTTCAACTTAAAATTTGAAATTTAAAGATTCAAAATTTAAGCTAGAAACCCTTAAGCAAGTGACACATGGCAATATATCAATAGATCTACCCCAATGCATCAACGACCTTCATGCGCTTATGCTTATTGTTGAAAAATTCAAAATGAACTTTTTTAAAAATCTTTTTATTCAAACAATTTGTGTATCCTAGTCTTTTGGTGATGCAATTTTCATATCATGTATTATAATTAAAATTATTTTTGTTTATTTACTAAAATTAACATGTTGTTATAAGTTATATCATTTATTTAAATAACTTGGAGATTGAATGCTTTTGTTTTTTATTTTGGAGGTTGAAGGTTTTTGTTTTTGCTCTTCGAAAGGTTGAAGGCTTTTGTTTTTTTTTTTGAAAGTTTAAAGTTTTTGTTCTTACTTTTAGAAAGGTTGAAGGCTTTTGTTTTTGCTCTTATAGGTTGAAGGTTCTTGTCATGTTTTTAAAGAGGTTGAACGTTTTTGTTTTTTCTCTTGGAGGTTGAACGTTCTTATTCTTGCTCTTAAAAAGGTTAAAGGCTTTTTGTTTTTGCTCTTGGAGGTTGAAGGTTCTTGTTCTTGCTCTTAAAAAAGTTGAAGGCTTTTTTTTTTTGCTTTTGGAGGTTAAAGGTTCTTGTCTTTGCTCTTAAAGAGGTTATAGGTTTTTGCTCCTTCTTTTGAATGTTAAAGGTTTTTGTTGTTTTTTTTTAATGCTAAAGGTTCTTATTCATACCTTTGGATGTTGAAGGTTTTTAGTTTTAATTTTTGGTGTTAAAGGTTATTTTTTTGACTTTTGATTATTCAAAGTTCTTACTTTTGGTTTTAGATGTTAAAATGTTTTGCTTTTACTATTGGATATAGAAGGTTCTTACTTTTAACCTTAGATGTTGAAGGTTCTTGCTCTTACTCTTAAATGTTGAAGGTTTTTGCTTTTGGATGTACATCAAGGTACATGTACACAAGGTAAGATTTCTTCAAAAGTATCTAAAATTGTAATTCAATTTACCTAATTGTAAGCACGATATTTGATTATATTTGCAAATCTAGAAATTATAGTGTAGTTTATATCAATGTTTTATATGTTACATTTTAGTGACAAATAAGTTGCATGTTAGTGATAGTATAGTTGTAAAGCAATTTTATTCAAATTGAAGGAATTATTTACATATTTTTGACATTACAATGTTATGGTATGTTATTGATGTCATTTCACATGTGGAACTAAATGTCATAACATGGCATATTTCAAGTAGATAAAGTACATTGAAAAAATTACATGGCTCAAGTTCTATTTCAACAATAATAAAAGAAAACATTCATTTATGAAACATAATGTTTTACATGAAAATATTTGATTATTGTGGCTCATCATTTTTATGATCTAACCTTTTGTTTAAATAAAGAAAATGTTTGTTATATATAATTTGGGTATTACCTTTAAATTCATAGATAAATTGTTTCTTGATAAAAACATTTTCTAATTCTTTTGTAATGTATTCTTCAACATGGAATGTAAATTTATTTAAGGTTTCAAGTCCATTTCATGTTTATAAATAATGATGTCCAATGCAATTCAACATTATTTATTATAATTAGGATAATATGATAATGGTCCCTTCACACAACTTATATTTTCTTATAGTGAAATCTTACCCTCTACTAATTTCAACATTTTTCTTGCCTATGTGTCGCAACCTTACTTAGAAGAAGTGTGAGGATAAAACTCACACTCCCAAAATTGGACTTAGGAGCCCTCCAAGACTCTCGAAACTTCAGAGTTCGATTGCAGGGGTCAAAATACCTTGCATTGGAGTGTTTTTTATATCATTGGAAAGCTAGTAAAGTTTATATGTCGAAATTGGCCTCTCATGGGCCATTTGGACATCTGCAACACAAGTTATGGCAAAAAGAAGGGCCGAAAATCAAACTGGCAATTTGACTCCCGACCACTAAAAGTTGGGAATCGACCCGACCCCGATATGTGCAGGTGGAGTGCAACACACCGTTGAAAAGCTATCAAAAAGAGCTACAAGTTTTCTTTAGACCTCATCCCAATCGAAGGTCTGAGAAAAAAGTTATGATCGCTCAAAGTCTTGGGAGTCCAAACCGAGACAATTTCAAAATTCCTCTTTGGGAGTCTCGGGACAAAAAGCCATTCGGATGTAAGTGCCGCAAAGAGGCACAGAGTATACTATATGGGGGAAAGTGCTGGCTTCCCCCAAGTCCGGACCGTGGTGAATCAAGTGAGTCTAGAGTTGCCTGTGGCTTGTCCTAGCACCAAGGGTGTTCCAGAATGTGAACTAACCAACTTGTTGGTTAGTTTGATGCAGGTTCAAGTAAGTGAATAACTTGTCACTCTTCCTAGTCCCATCCCGAAGCTTCAGCACGCCCCTCTACCCCTTCTAGTGCTGAGAGCTAGGAGCATGCCCCAAGTTCCTCACAATTTCGCTGTGAGAGTAACTTAGACCCAACTTGGGTCTAACTAAGGACTTAGGAGCGCGTCACTATGCATGGCTTCTATTGATTGTAGCTTAAAATTTATATGTGTTCATAAAGGTCATGTTCTTGAATGGACCACAATAAGATTGAAGCCCAAAAACCCCTTACGAATTAAAAAATTGATCTATGATAGTGATGAAGAAAGAAAGGTTGGCACAAAAGGTGAGTGGATAGTTAATAATTTGTGCATAGGTGAAAACATTACGATGCTTATTCCTACAAACAAACCATTCTATCTTATGTTAGTGGACAAAGGTGTTCACACTATATTTGAATCTTTTGAAGATGGTGACAAAAAGGAATGGACTGTAGGAGACGTAGTGGTTAGAGGGCACTAATATGAAAGGCGTTAGGTTGGTAGTCAATTGTATCAATTGCAAGATGATAAACTACTAGCTTATGTTTTCTCACATCTAATTTTAACTTCGAAGTTCAATATGCCTCCCATTAGTCATTCTATGAAAGAAAGGTACATAACTTTGTGCATTGGTTTGACTTTGATATCGAACTTCCTTGTTCATCTCTCATTATTTTTTCTCAATAATCATTATTTTCTGCAGACCTCCGATTGCAATGAGGTTTAAAACAAACTTGTAGCCCTCATCAAGAACTTTTCAACGGTATGTCGCACGCCACCTGCATGCAAGGAAATCGGGGTGATTCTCGACTTTTAGTGGTCGGGAGTCAAACTGCCAATTTGAGTCCCGGCCTTTCTTTTGGCCATAACTTGTGTTTCAGATGTCCAAATGGGCAATGCGAGCCAATTTTAGACATCTAAGTTTCAATTGCTTTCCAATGATATAAAGAACTTCTCAAGCCATTGGGTTTTGACCCTTATAATCACTCTCTGAACATTTGGGAGTCCACCGGGACTCCAACTCCCAAAGTGGGAATTCACTTGGGAGTGTGAGGGTTCTTTCTTCACATTCTTTTGTACTCCCGAGGGCATGAAAATGCGACTCCCAAGCTTAGACTTGGCTCACCCTTACAAGCCCTTTGCTTTGGTCACGAACCCAAGGCTAGGGTTGTGACAAAATCTACTATGGCCCTAATCAATCTAATGACATTTTGTGTAAATTTCAAAATCTTTTGCATTGTTGGCTTGAATTCTTGTACTATAATCCTAGTTCTTAAATAGTTGCTACTGATGTGTTTAAAAAATTAGTGAAGTGAGGTGATTAAAGAATGTTAGGCCATACAAAATCTACTATGGCCCTAATTAGTGTGATAACCATTTTTGGAAATGTCAAATTCTTGTGCATTCTCTGGGTTTTGAAATGTTCTTATATTGTAATCAAGTTCTTGGACAATTACAAAATATAAAGGTTGATTAAATAAAGAACAAGCTTGAATATAGTTTGTTGCATTTCTAGGATAGGTTATGTATTTGAAAATAATGAGGTGAAATGATTAAGGAATGTCGAACTAGGTTATTTCCATACATGTGCCTTGTCATGTTGGAAATGTTTTATCCTTCAAGCTATTGGTGTACGAAATTTACTATGACCCAATCAATCTAATGACTACACTACAAGAAATCATGGTCTATTTGATTGGACAAGTAAACCAAAAATTAGTCATTTTGACATTTGGTCAATTTGACCACATAATCATATTGGACAAGTCAATTTGAACATGTCCAACCTGATTGGTGATTTTTTTTACTAACCATAAAATGGTCTTTTTGACTAATCAAATCGAACAAAAATTTGGGCAGTCAAACAAATTTAATTTTTAAAATAGCTCAAATTATAAATATAAAAATATAAATAATAAATAAATAATAAGTACCTACCTACCCACCATGGCCTCCTATCTATTATCCACAACCCACCTAGGTATTATACATTTACACACATGTACAAGGTATATATATGAATATACATATTCCACATAGTAAAATGTTGGTAAAGGGGATTGAACCTTGGTCTCCTTGGTTCCACACCATGTCTTGGCCATTAAACCACCCCCACTTTGTAAAACAATATGATACCAAATGAATTTAACATGTATCCTTGAACTTCCATAACATTTTTTGTCAATGTGTATAACAATATTTGAACTTTAATTTTTTTCATAAGTAGGTTAGTAAGTACTTAAATAGGTAGATAGGTAGGTACACATGCTTACCTACCTATGTTTTTAAATGTTCATACCTACTTATGTAAACTATAGGTTGGTATGTAAGGAGATAGTAGGTAGGTAGATAAAAAAATAAAAAATAGGTTGGTAGGTAAATAAATAGGGAACTTTGGTAAATAGTAAGTAGATAATAATAAGTAAGTAAGACATAGGTTGATAGATGGTAAGTAAGTAGGTAGGTAAGACATAGGTAGATAGATGGTAGGTAAATAAATGAATAGGTAGGTAGGTAAAACATAGGTAAGTAGATGGTAGGTGAAAGACAAAAACTTATAGTACCTTAAAGCCCATTAGAACAAACATTATCAAAGTTGAAAACCTAAAATAAATCATTCTAAAGAAAAGACACATGTGCTTGTTCCTGAGTTTTTGCATTAGTTTGAAAGGTATTTGTAACAAAATTTGGATATGTTGTAGGTAGTTTTGATATCTACATGCAATTTTGAACATGAGTGACAAAAAAGTCTTGTTAATAAAAAACACAACCTTAGAAATAAAATGGAATTACTTTCCTTGGTCTTTTCATAGGCAACCATCTCTTTAGCAAATGCTTTTTCAGAACATAACAATTGACTAGTAGATCTCAACTTGTTATAGATAATTCATTGCCTCGCTTGATTTTGAAGATGCTTAGTTATTTAGTTATACCTACACACAAAAAACTAACAAAAACATAAAAAGAAATGACAGAAATAAAAACACAATAACAAAAAGTCACAAACAAAAAACAAAAAACCAAAAAATAGAAGCAAATCATATTGTATTCTTGGGATAGAAGTGCCTCCTCCATTCAAGTGATTCCAAAACCTTGACCAATTTCATTGGATAATACCTTACTTTTCACATTTGGAAAATCACCAATGAGTTTGTCCATTATAAACCATAACTAGTTTTGACCAATAAAAGTAATATTAAACCAAACTTCATAAAAAAAACTCCAGTTAGGTTTAGATTGCAAAAATAATGGATGTGGTTCAGGTTTATCAATAGACCAAGTAGTAGGATGATGATGAGTAAATTCTTTAAAAGTTTCAATAACGTTAGGAACTAGATAGTCAACATCAAGTTAAAACCAATTAGTAGAACAACATGTGATGTGAATCTTCTAGTTCTTGGAGATACCTTGACAAAACCTTAGAACAACACTAGTAGGCAATGAAACCATATTGAATTCAACAAAATCAACATTGTAGAATTCAAAACACCCCTTTATTAAAAAAATTGCATGCAGAAATAGTTGAATATGAGGTTTGGAATGCATGGAAATGTAGGTTGACACATAGCTTGTGCCAACATTGTCTATTCTTTTTTAATGGATAGAATGTCAAATTTTTGGATTGATTTGCCAAGACCAGTTGTCAAGGCTTGAAGAGTTACTTTGTTTTTAGTAACTTTCACATGGTGGTACTTTGCATTAGTGAATAAATTAAAAGGGATTGGATGTGTTTTACTTAATTCCATAATGTGTTACTCTTGCCTTTACCTAATAAGTCTTCCAATACCACGTATCAAGGATTGAATGCTACAAAAAAGGTCAAAAAACATAAAAAAGATCTCTTGCAAAAATGTAAACTAGTTAGAAAAAATAAAACAACTTAGTTTTTTACATAAACTTTAAACTTAAACCTAAAACAAGAAACAAACATTAGATTTGAAAGAAACACATACCTTGCATGCATAAGCATAAATAAAATAGAAACAAACAAACACACATAAACCCTAAACCTTAAATGATATTTGCAAAAAAAAATGAAACCTAATTATGCTATTTGCAAGTAGGGTGGGGTCAATAACTCAAGAGGTTTGGTAAGCCCAAGTCTAGAAAGAATTTGAACACTTGACGGATTGCTCGACATGGTGGCCAAACTTCTACACTTGGTCACAAAATGTCATATTGCGAGCCATCCAAAAATTTGTAGTCAGCAATAGGAAGGATTTCATCAATGGGTGGCAAATTCATGAATGGGGTGCACTTAGGGATTCTTTTGATTTTACATTCACAAAATGGTTGATGCGACGAGAAAACATTGATCTTGGTTGGGTTATTGCTAAAACAGGTTAGAACACTACTTTTCAAGTTATTAACAATTTGTCATGTGTACCATCATTACCATTCTACTCACTTGCCAAAATAAATTATAACATGCAGTAGCTAGCTTCTAAGATGTGATGTAACATGGCAACCTTTTAACACTATAACCCGTTTTTTATTTATTGGTTTTTTATAATTATTACCAATATGCAATGTGTAACATCATGCATGTAGAGTTTAGTCTTGCTATAACAAGATGTAACATATGGTTAATTTCATGGTTGTAGTGTTACATGGCAATTTTTACCATTATCAATTGTTTTTCTAGATATTGGGTTAGGAGGCATTCCAAGTTTTGAATCAATGGAATGTGAATCAAAGGTAGCTGCACAAAGGAAGATGAGGGATTGTTAGTAGAGGTACCTAGTTGGGGAATAGTTATTTGTGGGGCAAAATGTTGAAATCACTGATGATGATGACCATGCCTCTTGTGATGGTGTTTCGAATAGGATTGTGCATGAAACATGTGATAACAAAAATGTGCACCCTTGCATTATAGCTAGGGAGGATGATCAATTAGGAACCATTGCACTAATAGACAACAATTCAACAAACGAATAGTTACCCAAAGTTATTAGAAGATACCCAATTCCAATTGAGCTTAACATTTAACTAGTTGGATATTTTCATGAAATCTAAACCACACTTAAAGTTCAACTAGTTGGATGTGCATATGTGTTTTGTATCCCAGACTAGATAACCAATGTTGATTGGCCAACAACAAATTTCAACACATAGCTTGCATTAACAACAAAGTCAATATTTGCAAATTATACATCATTTAATGAGGTGCATTCTCTAGCAATCAATGATGTTTACAAAAAAATAGAACAATCATTGTTTATGATTACACCATAGTCATTGACTATGCCCAAGAAAGACGAAGCACTACAATATTTGCAACAAACATTAAGGTAATTATAATTTACCCTTGTTGTTTGATAGTTCGATGTTAATATTCAATATTATTTGTTAAATGTGCATCATGTTAGTAATTTTTGGTCTATTGTTTTCTATCTCCATTATAGGGTTGATGAGTTGGTGGATGAATTGAGAAATGGGACCCCTTTAGATGCGTTTGACTACATCGTTTTTTTCAAGGGCCTTGTAAGTAGGACATAGGTAAGTAAATGGTAGGTAAATAAATAGATAGGTAGGTAAGACATAGGTAGGTAGGTAGGACATATTTAGGTAAGTAGGTAAGTATGTGTTAGGTATGTAGGTAGTTTAATAAGCATAGCAAGTATGCTAGCTAACAAAATTAATATGGCCAATTTTATTAAGCATGGCCAAACAATATGGCCAGTTTTGATTAAGCCATGGGCATCTTGATGGACAATTTTTTAAATTTGTCCTTAACTAGATGTAGAACTTAGCACTTGGTCAAAATGATCACTTCAATAAAAAAAACCAACCAAAAGAACCATGTGTCTTTCATGCCCCATGCATTTAGTCAAAATGAACATCCTTTTGGTCAATGTGGACATTTTAATCAGGTTGAACCTTTTGAAAAACCATGATTTCTTGTAGTGTTATTTATGTAAGTTTCAAAAGCTTATGTATTATATGGGCTTTCAATTTTTTTATTATAGTGCTAAGACAACTGTAAAATACAAAGGTTGATTATAATGTACAAGTTTGAGTTAAAGGTTGTTACATTTCTAAGGTCCATGTTTTTTATTTGATCAATGAGGTGAAATTATTAAAAAATGCCCTTGGGTTGTGTTCACATTTTTTATTATGTTGTCACCAAAAAAAATCTCCCCCCCCCACCCCCCACCCCCCATTTGCATTTCCACACTATTTCCAAAAAATATTCCTTGGTTTTTTTAATTTTTTATTGTTTCATGTGTGCAAGTGTTTTTTTGTTATGTTTTACAAAAAACAATTTATGCAAATTCTTTTTTGGTTGTAATTTTCAACTACATTTTACATTTTCACACAATGTAATGTAATTTTCTTCTTTTTTTCTCCCCCTTTTGTGTCTCTTCCTTCTCTCTTATTAAAACCTATAATGTCTATTATTGATGAAACAACAGGGGAAAAAATTTATAACAAAGGTTTTGTAGGAGGAAATGTTTTTGAAATTTTGAAGGAAGTATTGCTTACATCTTCTTTTCTACCCAATGAATTCTTTTTTACATCCTTTTAGTTTTTGTTTTACTACACCTTTTATTACACCATCATTGACTATTAATGTTTCTGATGAGTTGTTGTGGTCCACTAATGGAGATGACATTTATGTGTAGCGTATCGAGGTTCATGAATCTACTCTTAACTTTTCTATTAATAAACCTCTTATTGTACATATTCAATTACATCTTGAAACTAATAAGCCTCTTTTTAATTCTACTCTAATGCATCCTAAAGTAGATGGTGATTTGTGTGGGCATTTTTTCAATCTTTACATTACATTTACAAAATTGTAATTTATTTCCCGATGTTTCTACATCTACTTCTTTCCTTGATCTTAACAGTGAGGTTTTTTTTTTTTCTGTACATACTCCTATACCTACTCTTGTAGTTAATCCAATTTTTAACTTTAGTCTTGATGCTATTACTTTTGCATCTAATCCTTTTATTCAAATTATGGCTTACGGATTTGAGGTTGTTAAGGGGACTAATTGTGAATCTCTTATTAGGGAACTAATTCTGAAATCTCGGTTTTTTGAAATTAATGATAAGAAGATGGAAAATATTAATAAAGGAGATTGAAAAGTGAGCAAACACACTGAACTTTGGGTGAAGAACACATTTGATGAATGGAAACTATTTCATGGTTTCGACACAACAAAATTTATTGTTGATCTTTTTGAAAATGAAGGTTCGATTAAGAATCTTGTGGAGCTATGTTGTCATCTTTTGTTTTACAAGTCACAAAAAAAGATGGTAGCCTACTCCAACTAGGTATAGTATTTTCAACATGTTTCAAATGTCTTTATTTTTTTGAATGCAAGATGGTTATCATTTTGGAAAAAACATAGTTGTTGATGGAGTTAATGATGTTGTTACCTAGATTTAATAATAGGTGACCTAATAGGTTGAAGATTTAAATGGGTTGTTAAACCTAACATGTGACTTAACCTATTATTTAACCTAACTATGGCATTAACCTAATTGGTTACTAAACCTGATAGGTAATATTATACTAGGTTAATAGTCAAGTTGATAGGTTAATTAATCGATAGTCTATAAAATAGGTGGCAAAATAGGTAATAAAACAAGGTGTAGTTTTTTGAAATTTTGAATTGTTAGTCTAGGTACTAACTAATGATTATTTTTAATAGTTAATCATGACTGTTTTATTTTTGAAATAGCTAATATAAGACTACGAAGATAGACTTATTTGAAGACTTTTGATTTCATTTTGATTTTTTGTTTCATTCTTTCATTTTTGGAACATGAATCAATTTTCTTTTCAACCAACTTTCTTCAAGCTTTGAGTAATTTGTGTACATGTTAGTTTAGGATTTATAGTTAATTTTAGTTTTGTTATTTTTTGCATGTACTTGTTGTTTAAAAACCTATTGCTGGAAATTTAGAAATTGAACAACCTTAATGGGAATTTCAAAATTCATTAACATTTGGTTACCATACTACGAATCAGAATTTAGAAGCAATCACATTTAGAATTTATGGTTTGATTCAATAGTTTTAGTTGATCAAATTTGAAAAGCAAAAAGACTTGAAACCTAATTTGCTTCATGTTTTGTTTGTTTTGTGTCAACTTTAGGATTCAAGTTTCTATTTCTTGATTTAGTTTGAAAACATTAGGAATAAGGTAAGGTTAGTGTAAAGTTTTTGAAGTAAAACAAGTGCCCAATCTATAAAAGATGTTTTTTATAAACTCCTAACTATTGGGAAGGGTCATTCTGAAAATTTTATGTTAAAAAATAATGCAAAGGCTTGCCTAGAACCTGTTGATTTCAAAAAATGTCAATAGTAGTTACTAAAGTTTTAGAAAATAGTTAGAACAAGTCAAACATCAACGTGTTTCAAAATTTGCACAAGAGCAAGATGAACAACAAGTGCAACCTATGGGAAACAAACTTGTGAATGCACTAAACACAAATGTAGACAAAGGGAAGAAGTCAATGAACAACATCAAAATGTAACAAAACTGATTATGCAGAGAAACCTAACCATGCTCTCAACCATTCATCAAGAAACACCACGAACAATAATTCAACCATAGGCAATGAATGTTCATCATGATGATAATCATGAACCTATTTAATCATTTGATGAAGTTGTCTCCACATGACAACCATGGCGATCTATAACCATAGGTTATAATTTACCCAAAACTAGTGCATCTACACCAATTGCAACATCTGCCAATTTTCAAAACCACCCACCAAACACCAATATTAATTTGGTAGCTATGTTTAATTCAAAGATGGAATGACTTCACCTACTCAACAAGTTGGAGTAGTTTCATCACATTGACCAAAGACCATCTAATCAATCAATTTTTATACCACATTTAGAACATGTTGAACCATGAGCAACACCCACAATTGTTCGACCAAGAATTACATATCCATGAGGCACCTAGCCTATTAGATCAGTACTTGGTCCAAGTGAAAGATCACAAGTTCCACATAATAAACCGATTTCAAGAGGAAACCAAGGTGTTGGAATTATAACCTGTTCATATTGTCAACAAGTGGGACACATGTTCAACCATTTCCCATTTGTTGATGATGGATTAAGGTAGTTATTAAGGGAGGAGGTGATGAATACTCATCAACTTGTTCTTCCAACCACTACAATAGCAGTACCCAATATGTTTATATTAGGAATTCAAGCCATAAATCCTAGTATAGGTCATACGACAATACTTATTAACTATCAAACAACTTGGTCACAACCTATTACACCAATTGTACTAGGTAAGACTGGTATGTTACCTACTTCAACATACCCAATGTGATATAATGTCATACCTCCTTTTGTGCCTTTAGATCCTAGTTTGTATCTAGCATATCCAACTAGGACAAAAGGATTTGATTCCTCAATCTTTAGCAATTATACAAGTTATATACCTAGGAATGTGTACTTAGTACTTGAACAATTTGTTGTACCACCAACATATACACTATACTCTTTTGGAAATCAATTTCTTATATTGGTTCAACTAGTGACCAATAAGGATAGACAAGTTGTTCAACAACTTATTACTACACCAGTTCCAACCATTATACAAATTATTATTAGTTTACAAACTTATGTATCTAGAAGTTCTACTCACCAACCACTAAATGGAAAATAACCTGGTGATTCACCTTGAGGAAGTTCACTCAAAAAAAATCTGCCTAAAGGACCACCTTTTAATTGACTTGTTAGATATTATGGATGGCTAGCACTTGACCCACGCATATTTATAGCACCATGGTATCAACCATCTGTTGTGCAACTTATACTAGAACCAACAACCAAGCTACCATATAAGAAGCTACGATATCCAACCTATGTCAAAGACACTGATCCTAATGTATTGACATCAGAGTATTCAAAAAGGCCATTAAAGCTAATGTTGAAATAGTGGAAGTTGACATCATCAACCTATTTAGTTTTACTCTAAAGGATAGAATCTCTAAATGGGGAGAAAATTATGTTGAAGACCATCCAAACTGCACTTTTGAAGAGTTCGAGCGCGCATTTTGCAAATGATTCAAAATTGTAAAGAATGAAGAGGAGGCCTACATGCAATTACAAAATATACAACAACAAACCACTGAACATGTTGAGGTCTACTATGAACACTTGTTGAAACTAACAAATTGTTTACAAGTTAAAACAACATATGTTTTTCTCATCATTGTTTTTAGGGCAAGTCTATTACCTTACCTAAGATTAGCAACTACAAGTATGAAAAAATATACCTTGATTGAGCACAAGGAAGCTATTGTAGTATGTGAAGAAAGTGGACTTGTTAATTTGAATTACAATGTTCTGTTAACCACACTAAAGGCCAATATAGTGGTTAAACCTATAGTACTTGTTGTTACAACCAAATCAATATTAATTTATACCAATTGTGGTAAAATAGGTCATTCACTAAAGATCTGTCATAATAGGAAAATAAAGGTACCAATTGTACCAACCACCACAATCAAGTCTATAGAATCTATAGTAGAAACTAAAACCCAACTTGTCAAATTAGGAAGAATACTTGTTCGTTATCTTTGTATAATCTGTTCTAATGCAAAACATATATCTGGAGAATGTCCCAAAAAGATTGTGGTTCAAAACTACACCTATTAGTTATAATGTTATGACAACACCTAAACCACTTAAAACTGACAATGTGCCAATCAATGTAATAACTATTGTTACCACTCATAATCAACAATTATAACAACATGTGCTTAAAGAAAGGGAGCTAATTAAAGCCAAAGGAATTGAAATTTGGCAAGAAAAAGAATGTCTACGAGATCATTTATTGAAACTGTCAAAACAACTACAAAATGGTGGGATTGATAAACAACCTACTATCATCAATGAAGAGTCGTTGCAAAGTAATTAAGTTGGACTACTTGATAATTCTACAACTCAATCGGTTGAAAACAATTGAACTAGTGATGCAAACCAACAACTTGTGATTTTGGAACAAGTTACAATAAATAAAACTTTAGAAAAAATTATAAAAGATACCAGTGAGCTAGTCTTGGAGACCAAGTATACATTGAACTTAGGGCAATTATTGCGAGTGATCCTTGATATCAAACACTACATTCTTAACCGATACCATCAAAACCTACTTTACCATAACTAGCAATTACTTCAATTGCCATTGATCATCAAATGGTAATGATACAGGTTCAAGTAAAGAAGAATTTTATTGAAGATGTATTTCTAGATGGTGGTTCTAGAGTTACTATCATTGCAGAAAAACTAAAAGTGCAGTTAGATCTATCAAAACCTAAACTCGCACCTTACAACCTATGCATGGCTGATTAAACCATTGCCAAACCTTTAGGTCTAATAAAAGATCTTAAAATTCTTGTTCACAAAATTCCTTATGTACTAACTTTTACTGTGATATAGAATAGTGTGTTAAACTTTAATTATCTTATGTTGTTAGGTCGTTTTTGGCTAAAGGATGTTAAAATGTCTCATGATTGGGGCAACATTACTATCACTATACAAGGAACCGGTATAGTTAGAACTATACCTATTACTAAAAAACTTAAAGCGCCAACCAAGCATTTGAAAATGTCAATTTGGTATGATTTCCATTTTGGAAATTGAATGAAAAAAAGGATTTGATTATTACAAAACCGGGGTTATTTTCAATAAGAACCATAGTTGTCCCTACATTAATCTGGTTAGATCAACCTATTAAATTGATTACATCAATAGGTTTGAACTTAGTTGAACATGTATATGTACCTATTGAACCTGTAACTATATTTCATCTAATATACCTATTGAATTGGTATCTATATTACCTATTCAGATAGTTATACCCCCTAATACTTTCAAACAACATTTACCAAAAAATTTCTTCTAACTTGAAGTAGGAGATATGGAGATTAACAAGACGCCTATTCCAATAAGAATTCAAAATCTTTGTTTTATTGGATAGATTATCACTAAAGAAGAGCAATTGACCAAAATCAACTTGGGTTTTGAAAAAAACCTACAATAGGTTTAAATTAATGTTGATCTGGAACGTATCGTCAATTATCAACTAATTGAATTGCTAAAAGAGTTCAAAGACATCTTTGCGTGGACTTACAAAGACTTGAAGGGCATACCACCTGAAATAGCTCAACATTGGATTAAGTTGGACATATTGATACCACTTGCTCATCAAGCAAGGTACCGATTGAATCCTAACTATGCAACTATTATCAAATAGGATATTGACGAATTGCTTATTGCAAGTTTTATTAAACCTATTAAAGAGGCTACTTAGCTATCACCTATAGTTGTAGTGCCTAAGAAAAACAAGAAACTGAAAATTTGTGTGGACTTTAGGAAGCTTAAAATTGTTACTAAGAAAGATCCATACCCATTACCTTTTATTGATGATGTTATTAACACTATAGCTAGACATGAAGTTTATACATTTTTAGATGGTTTTTCTAGATACCATCAAATTTTCATAACATTGGAGGACTAGTACAAAACCACCTTTGTTACTAATTGGGGGGCTTTTGTAAGGGTTATAATGCCTTTTAGGGTCAAAAATGGACCACCTACCTATCACAAGCCAGTCGCAAAAGTTTTCCATGAATACATTGATGTATTTATGAAGATATTTTTAGATGATTTTACTATTTTTAGTGACATCTCCACTCATCTGGAAAAACTCAAAAAATGTTTTCTAAAATGTAGAGAGTATGGCATTAATTTGAATCCAGAAACATGTGCATTTATGGTGTGTTCTGGAACCATTTTAGGATTTATAGTTTATAAAAAAGGAAAGACTCTTAATCCTAAGAAGATAAAGGCTTTAGTCAACATGCTAATACCCAAAACACCTCAGGAAAAATTCAAATCTTCAATGGAATGGCATAATTCTATAGGTGATTCATCAAAAAAATTGCCTCTATTATGGCACCAATCACCAAGTTACTCAAAAAAACTAAAATGTTCGAGTGGACTATTCAATGTCAAACCACTTGGGAAGACATCAAAAACTAATACCTTCAAGCTCCTATATTCATTAGTCCTAAATGGGAACTAGAATTTCATGTTCATACTAATGCATCTCAACTAGTAGTAAGGGTAATATTAACCCAAAACCCAACAAGTAAAATAGATCAACATGTTATGTATCCCTCAAGATTACTTAATTTTATTAAAAGAAACTATACTACTACAAAGATAAAGGCTTTAATTTTGGTTTATGCCGTACACAAATTTAGGCATTACCTATTAGGCAACAAGTCACATTTTATGTAGACCATATGGCTTTAGTGTATTTAGTTAACAAGCCGCAAGTTTTTGGCAAGTTAGTTAGATGACTCTTATTATTTCAGGAATATGAGTTCAAGATTGTATACAAACTAGGTAGGTCCCATCTAATGGCAAATGCATAGAATAGATTATCCAATCAAATTGAACATGTTGGAATATTTGATCAAACTTTTGATGCTCACACGTTCACCTTACAACCTGAATGGTTACAGAATGTTTATGAGTATCTATTAGAAGGAGTGATGCCAGAAAGATTTATTACATCCCAAAGACAATATTTAGCCCAAATAGCTAAAACATTTGTGCTTCAAGGAGTACCATACAAATTTGGACAAGATAATAGGTTTCGTCAAGTTTTGCAACCAAAATAGGTGCCCATAGTTTTGCAAAATTTGCATGGAGGAATTGCAAGAAGGCAATTTTCTTTTGATATCACTATGAGAAAGATTTTAGATTATGGTTATTGGCTGCCAACGATGAATTGAAATGTTCATGAATATTATCAAACATGTGATTAATGTCAAAGAATAGGTAACCTATTGACACAAAATATGGCCAAACTAGTTACTACTTTACCTAAATAACCATTTCAAAAATGGGGATTGGATTTTATTGGATCTATTAAACCTACAAGTAGAATGTCGGGCAATCGATACATTCTAGTGGCCACTGACTATGCAACAAAATGGGTGGAAGCATGAACACTCCGCACCAACACTACTATAATAACCGCCAAATTTTTGTACGAACATATTCTTATGAAATTTGGATGTTCCTTAACAATTATGACCGATCAAGGTACCCATTTTATCAATGATGGGATCAGATACCTTATTGACCATTTTATGCTTAGATATACCAGTTCTATTATTTATTATGCATAAGGAAATGGATAGGCCAAGTCTACAAACAAGGTTTTTGGAACGTTACTAACCAAATTGGTTAATGAAAACAAAAATGACTAGGATGAACAATTTTATTATCAAATCAAACCACCTACAAAATTGGAACCAATCATACCCCATTTTAGCTTATGTATGGATTACATCCATTATTGCCTACAAAATATTTGTTACCACCTAGACTAAATGAAGTCAAAAAATCCACAACATGTTAGAATCCCAACTAACCAACTATTTGAGTTAGAGAAGTTATAGGAAAATAGGTTGATTATGTAGGATCTAATTGTTTCGAACCAATGGAACAAATCATTATGATCATAGAACTAGTTGATAGAAACTAAATTTCAATTTGGAGACTATGTGTTATGGTTTCCAGGGGCTATTTCCAAACATGTTCCAAAATTTCAAAGACGATGGTTTGGACCATACAAAATCCAATATTGTTTGCCCAATAATATTGTTCTACTTGTCACTATTGATAAGTTCGATCCTAAACCAGTCCTTGTCAACATCAATAAGTTGAAATCATATAGGTTCATTGAAAATAAAACTCTATAACTTGTATTAGTTAAACCTAGTGACCCGGTTATGGATGAACCTGTTCAAACCAAAGAACTTGAACCACTACCTAATGAACCTAAAAATTTTCAACCTATAGAGTTTGAACCAATTAATAATCATTTGACACATGGCAATATTAAAGGAACAAATGTACATATTCATTATTATAATGATGTGCATATTGAGGACAATAATGTAACTATTCGCAATGATCAAAACGACACATTTAGTGATCCACTTATTATGTCTACATCCTAGAAGTTTATAACCCTAAAGGTCATGCCTATTCACAACCATAAGGTTGTTACCAATTGAAACAATATAAAAAACTACCGCAACCTTTATTATGCTTCTTCATTCTTGTTTACTTCTTCATACTATTAGAGGCCATGAATGAAAGTGATTTAAAGAAGTTAAAACAAGAAGCAAGGGAAAGAGAACTTGAGAGAAAAGCTAAAGCTTTTAGAAAAGAGCAGGTTGAGAGGGAAAGAGTAAAATAGGTTAGACTAATTGGAACAATCTATGTAGAACCATCAACTTCATGTGCACCCACAATAGAAGATACTAAAATTTTTTAGCAAAAACATAAAAATAGGGAATTAAAATAGCTTTTAATTTTTCTAGGAAAACTAGTCATTATTTCTATAATAGCACCAACACCACAAATGATTGTTATTTCAAAACTGGAGGAGGAGGTTGAAATTTTATCTCAACCTTTTTGTTAAGGAGTAGTCGAAGTAAGCTTTTACACCAAAACCGATGGAAGAAGAATTATAACAACTTGTAAGTAAGGACAGTGGATAAGAGTTTTCTTCAATGCCCAAGATCAAGAACCAAAACCATGATGAAGCAAAAAAACAAAGCACTTACAGAAGAACAAGTTGAGAAACATGTTAAGAAGAAAACAACATCTAAAGTGAAGAGAGCCAAAAAAATGCTACAGTGGATGATGATGGACTCTAACAAATTCAAATGGGCTAAACGAATCGGTTTGGAAGTTCTATTCAACTTGCAATGGACTACACCATGAGAGGACCTATTACAAAAAAATTTACGAACTTGGGAAGCAACAAAGGATGGAAGAATCCAAGGGTGAATGCGTGGTCAAATTTTTTTGATTAATCAGGTATTTATTCATGAACAACTTGGGATTTCCAAGGAAGGAGCAGTAAATGCTGTAAATGCAACCTTTGATGAAGCCAAAACCACTTTGAAGAACATTGTAGGTCCACATGCCTTCATTGAAAATGAATAGTGGAGTGTAGTACGCATGAAGGAGGAATTTCATGTTAGATTTGCAACCATGTTGCAAATTCTTTATCAAAATGAATAGTTAGCATATTTTAGCAACATGATTGCTAAAACTTTTGACCTAGCAAATAGGGGGCAACCTATTAATTGGTATTTTGTAATGTTGACCCAGTTGTTGATTGAGCTAACTTGTTGGACAAAATGTTAAAAGAAAGCAAGAGCTAATCTAGTTTCTAGCAAAACCAAAGCAAATAATTATTATTCAAGACCTATCCTAGATATTTTGTTTAGGAAGTGGTTCCCTTTATCTAAAATGCCTTCACCAAGAATAGTAAACCCAGAAGAACCTATGTCACCAACTAGCAAAGAACAATAGGTTGTTCAGTAACGATAAGTTTCACTTGAACCTATTACAATGGAGTAATTCTTAAAGGAGAGAAAACTAGCACATTCAACAACTGCATCGCCTTTACCAACATGTCAATCTCATCAACTAAAGATGCACATAAAACTACCCACACCAAAGGACATGTTAAGTCTTGAACATATTACCTCACCATCGAAAAAGAAGTCTAGAACTACTTTCAGGTCATAGGTTGTTGACTCAAAGGAAGATGAGAAGCGAACTTGTTTAGATGAGATTGGGGGTGGAGGTCAAAAAGAGTTTTACGCAATAGCTACAGAGGGTAGCAACAAGGAAAAGCATGAACCCAATTTGGATCAAGTAATTGACAACATCCAAATTGAACCTAGTGAATCTATTAAACTTGTAGTACCAATTGCAAAACCCACACAACTTGTAGTTGGAGCTATAAAATCACCCCAACTTGTTCAAACTATAATTGAACTTGTTCAAATAGAAAACCCATAGTTTTGTAGATTCCAACCTATATCAATCTATGGTCATTCTACAAAAAAATTGGGACAAATTAATATGTTTTTAAAGCAAGTTGTTCAAAATGCCACAACCTAGTCAAGGACATTACAAGAACTTTTAAACCTTAAAGTTGAGTTTGAACAAGTCAAAGAAAACATGTCTAAGACCCATGATCGCCTACAAATATGTAGCCTAAAGCTAATGATAATGCAAAAAACTCTAAAGAACCATGACAAAGAACTAGTCATACTCAAGGGGCAAAAGAATAAGGTCCAACATGAGAACTAGATCCTGTCCAATATGTTGAAAGAAGTAGAACACGTTGTTAGGAAAACTAAGAACTTACAACAAGAGTATGTTGAACTCAATCAACTCAACTAAATAAACCCACAATGATTTAAAGTGTCTCCAAGCTTATCTAGAGCGAATGACATCAGACTACACTAAAATGGAAAAGCCTAGTATGCAACAACAAAGTATCATAACCGATTTGGAGCAAACTTGTCAAAACCTCATAGAGCAACAAGTAGCCACCCACATAAAGTTTGAAAGGGAAAAAACAAAGTCTAACCACCCAAATCTAGGACTAGAAAGGTTAGTATGAAACAACCAAGGTACAATTGAGTAAACCCAACCCCATTCTACTTGTTAGGAGGAATAATAGGTTGAAGGAGTTTGAGGAGTTATTGTTGGACAATACACTACTCAAAGTGCAAAATCAAGCCTTGGGAAACAAAAACCCCAAGTGGAAGGAATGGTGGCAAATTGTTCAAAAGTTCACAAAGGAGTAGATTCAAGAAAGTATAGAATTAGCCAACTCTAGTGAACAAAGTTACCAACTAGAACTGCATGCATACTGAACTACTTTCCTTGATTTCAAGTATGAACTTCCTAGTTTTGTATTTGTGGAGATTAGAACTAGTAACATAGTTCCAACAACACCATTTGTGGTACAACCTATTGCCATTACCAAACCACTTAACCCACTAAGAGGTGGAACAAGTTTAGGCATCATACTCTTACCTTTTCAAACTTTTACCATACTTGTTCAAGTTGCCATGTTGCTAATGAACTTGTGAGAGGTAGTGAAAGATTTGCTAAGGAAAAGGCTAAATCTATTGATTTTTCATTCATTATATTAGAGTAGAACCTTTGGAATTATTATCTACTAGTTTACCTCTAACCCTACACCAAATAGGTATAAGTCAGGAGATTGTTTTGATCTCAAGTACCCCACCTACCTTGGAGGTATTCACAACACCCATAACAACCTTTGAAAAAATACATGATCAACAAAAGACTACAATGCTAATAAGTCTTTAGAATTTGAACCAAGTTCAACCTGTGGAGGAAGTAGGTGTTGAACTTGTTGAAGGAACCATCAACCAACTAATTGCAGAAGACCAAGTTAACCTAGGACTTTGAGCTAGCATTTCAAGGACGAAATGTAGTTTTCAAGGGGGGATAGTGTTACCCAAATTTAGTAACAAGTGACCCAATAGGTTGAAGATTTAAGTAGGTTGTTAAACCTAATAGGTGACTTAACCTATTATTTAACCTAACTTATGGCATTAACCTAATTGGTTACTAAACTTGAAAAATAATATTATACTAGGTTAAATAGACATGTTGACAAGTTAATCAACTAATAGTCTATAGAACAAGTGGCAAAACAAGTAGTAAAACAAGGCATAATTTTTTGAAATTTTGGACTATTAGTTTAGGTACGAGCTAATGACTATTTTTAATAGTCAATTATGATTTTTTTATTTTTGAAATAGCTAATATAAGACTAGGAGGACAGACATGTTTAAGAACTTTTGATTTCATTTTGATTTTGTGTTTCATTCTTTCATTTTTGGAACATGAATCATTTTTTTTTTCAACCAACTTTCTTCAAGCTTTGAGTAATTTGCGTACATGTTAGTTTAGGATTTGTAGTTAGTTTTAGTTTTGTTAATTTTTGCATGTACCTATTGTTGTTTAAAGAACTTGTTGCTAAAAATTCAAAAGTTGAACAACCTTAATGGGAATAGAAAAACCCGTTAACATTTGCCTTTGTTGTTGTTGTTGTTGCTACGACAATTGGTGTTCATCCTATGAATGATGGCCTTTATGCTATTATGTTGACTTCTACAATTGTTGGTGGTCTTTTTCCTATCAATGTTTCTATAGCTTCTAATTCTATGGACTGAAAGAAGATCATTAACAATTTCTCACATGCTATCACTTCTACAAATCAAGAAAATGCCTTCGTACAACTACCAAATTCAAGTGGATTTGCAATTGATGATGAAGATACATTCTAGAACAACTTGTTTGAAAAATAAATGCCCAAACTTATAAATACAAGTTGGATGTTATATTTCTGTGGGCATGACTTCATAGTGTAAACATCAACACTTGATTTGGCCATGTCTCCAACAACCTTCACAACTGTCCTATAAACATTACATACATTTTTTATTTGAAATCAATTCATGCCTTAGCACTATGGGGCACAATTGATAGTCCTTAATTGATTTTCCAACTTCATCCTGATTCTACATGTTTTTTGATATCTTAAAAAAAAATTTGTTGGTGTTGCCAATAGATGGACAGTAGTTTAGGGTTTAAGGTTTAAATAGATTGTTGGTTCAACTAGAGTCTCCTTGTTATAACACATGCATAATAAAGGTTTTAGCGAAAGAGTGTGGAAAGGATGACAAAATGAAGGAACACATGGATTTTATGAAGATGCATGTCTAGGATTAGGGATGTTTCTAAGTTTAAATGATTGATTTTGGGGGGCCTTTGTCCTTGGGTTTCATCTGCAGGTTCACTATCTTGAATTTCAAGATTTGGTTCTTAGGTTTTCTTTTCTCAAAGTTGTGATGATTGTTCTTAAGGTTCATTTATAGGTCCATTACTTTTGTTTTTGTTTTTGAATTCTTGAATTGTTGAGTTTTGTTGTTTATAATTCTGTCATGTTCTGTTGATTTCTAGAGTTCTTGAATCGTTCTGTGTTATGTTGAGTTGTTGTCTTGAGTTCCTGAGTTCTTGAATTTCGTTATCTTTTGGTAAGTCGTGGAGTTCTTGATTTATTCTATGTTTTGTTGAGTTTTGATGTGTTGAGTACCAAAGTTCTTGAGTTCTGTTGTGTTGCACGATGAGGAATTTTGTGGAGCACTTGTTTTGGACTTGATGTTGTTGGTTTTTTAAGATTGAGTGAATTTGGGAGCATTTGTCATTGTTTTGAAAGATGAGTTCATTTGTATCCATTACTTTGTTGTTGGGGTTTTGGAGTTGGGCTAAGTGAAATCCAAATAGCTGAACACCACTAAGAATAGTGATCCACACTTCTTCCCTGAAAAATTTACTTTGTGCATGTGTATGTAGAAAAGGATTTCCTTAATTTCTATAGTATTTGTAAATTGTACCATTTTTTAATAATAAAAATGATTTTTTTTTTTAAATCATGTATCCAGGAACATATTTTAACTCCATTTTTGGGGAAAACTTATTTGTAGATTTTACCTTTTTTGAGTAATAAAAGTGACTTTTGTGAACTATATGGTTTTTTAAGATATGTTTAATCTCCAGTGAAAAGGAGCAGAAAATAAAAAGAGAAGAAAACGAAAAGAAAATGATGAGAAAAAGAGGAGTTGAGGGAGGAGGAACTTCCACCGGGTGGAAGTTACTGTGACAGCCTGGAGAGTACCTTCCAAGTGTCGGAAGTTTCTTTGCCAGGGCTGTTTACTATTTTGGATTTCTTAGGGCAGGTGAGGGACCAAAAAATACAAGGAAAAACCAGGGTTCTCTTTTTCTTTCTTTTGTGATGCAGCCAAACAGGAAAACATCAAGAAGGTTTGACCAAAGTTGGCTATTGAACGGATATGAAAGTAAAAGTATTTAAGAATCCTGTTATATTTTGAATACCTGATGGCACTCTTGTAGAAATCTGTCTATCTCGTTCTAAATAAAATATTCAAAATCTGGCAAACTAGTGACTTTTTTTTCACAATATCCATGTGCATGTGATGACATCATATTTTTCACCAAAATTAAAAACACTGGTTTGGACACAATTAATAACTCTCATGAGAATCAATAAATTGCCATACTCACAAAAACAGAAAAAGGTAAAATATTTTCCTTGAAGTCGAAGAAAGGCTGGAAACTGCAAAGTCCCTCCACAAAGTAGGACTTTCATAACCCCGACAAAGGAACAAACACAAAAGAGGGGAAGAACTTAATGGAGGACACAACCCAAAAACACAAGCAGCCCAAACAAAAGTGACAGTATTTTGCCTGTTCAGGGACCACCAACTGTGACATGTATGACAGCAACTTATCTATCACAACTTCTCAACTGACTTCATCAGCTCCCTACAGTATAGACCAGTGCAACCACTCACCTCCGTACTGAGTTTATGTCACAAGTCTAGAAGCAACAGGAAGACTTGGCAATGACCTTGGCTAGCAACTAACAACATATAAGGGAAAACACATAGAAAAACATGAGAGAAGAAAGGCACACATTTTGGGCAAAAAGGGATCTGCATAAGATGGTTGCCAAATTTTGGTCACCACCTTGACAACGGCCATGGAATCAACATCTTTGCACCTGTAGGATTACATCACATGCTGAAAGCCTGAAAGCATTCACATGCAAGAAAATGCTGAAGGAGATTCTAACTAAAAATTTCAGCTGATTTCAGACTTTAATTTCTTACTGGTATTTAATGCTCCCAAACCTTTCTCTTTTTTTTTCCAGTCCTGATATACACAGACAACTGCCCATAAAAGAAAGCAGCAGTAGGAGTTGCTTACCCTGACCTGTTATCCTTAGTTTCTACTTTTTTTTTCCATCAGAATGTCTCACATATGGCACTAGAAGAAGACCCACAACAAAAACCACATTTCTGTCCAGTCATAGTATCAAGCAAGTTAGGTGGGAAAACAAGACTGGAAATCCTGGGTCAGAGGTAGCTTCAGAATTGAATCCCAAAGCACAACCTTCTTGCACCCCAGATTCATTTAGTGTCCCGATTCCAGTAAATTGCCAAGGAGTCTTTGATCCATGACCATGCTTGGGATCTGCAAATCATCCAAGTGATAAAAATTGCCCTGTTAAAATCAGCAGTTCGTGTCAGAAAAACACAATTCAGTGATAGCTTAGTCATGTTGCAACTGATGTAGATTTTTTTGTGCCAATTGAACTGTCAACAATATCACATATTTCCGCAGTTCACTAGCTAGATCCTGAAAACTGTGTTGATTTCAAGAGGTATAGATAATTCAAAGCTGGATTAAACGCTCGGTATCAAAGTCATCTAAAGATGGGTCCTTCTGCAACTTCAATAGTGACATGTGAAAGCAGTACCAACACTAGAAAGGTGGACTTCCAGAGACACAAACTCATTTTTCCAAACTTATGCAACAGCCACATCATCTCCATGTGGCATTTACAACTCAGAAGCTGCCACATGGTGCAAACTGCCAAGTGACAGATGCTTGGGAACATGTGTAATAATCATAAGTTCCTGATTGAGTGTCATACCTTTTCACCAAAGAACATCTTTGTGTTATTTGAAATAGCCTCGATAAATTTCAGCTCAAGAAACTCAGGTGTTAATTTGACCTTATTGGCCTCTGCCTCCTTCAAGACCCTGTTTTGCATCATCGCCAGCACAAGATCAAGATGAGAAATCAACGGCCAAAACCAAATCACAGAAGTGATAGCAATGATAGCATTTGGTAGTCAGCACCAAATTGTCCAAACTAGCTAACAGAAGGTCAATCTGGGATCAGAATTAGCAATTTACACAACAGCATAGCATCAACCCTTTCACTCTGAAAATGGTCAACAGCTTCTGAATTAGATAAATTATGCCATCACAACACTACCATTATGAATGCAGTTCCCACACCTGTAAAAGTTTGCATCAGCCCAGGAGCGCTCACGAGCAAGGTAAATCTGATTCTCTATTTCCTGTTGTTTCTTGGTACTTTCTTTCTCCATAACTCGCTGACTCATCAAGATTTCACTAACTTTTGCATCTTTTTCAGCTTCCGTGACAGCCTTTTTCTTAATGGTTTCTGCCTCTTTTTCCACCACCTTCTGCTTCTCCACTGCTATTAGCACCTGGCAAAAATGCCGACCAGCCACACACATGTTTGGGATGTATTCAGAATATTGATCGGGTCTTAAATGAACTGCTCAGAACTACATAATCTTTCTCAATTTGATCTCCTTGGAAAACATACATTTGACCTCCCTAAGATGTTCAACCAGTTGAAAGAGGGTATAACTTCAGAATGATTGGCAAAAAAAGTTAGAATTGCAACCTTAGTGCGTTCCTCCTCCATAATTTCATAATTACGGGCAATCGAAGGTGGAATTTTTGGCTTGGTCACACGAACTCCAATTATCTCTATTCCTGGTGCATAGCGTGTGCAATCCCGTTGAATAGCCTCTTTCATGATCTCATCTATCTGCAAATCGCTCAGGACCCACTGCTAAGCCTTCTCCCAACTAGTGGATTTTTTAATGACAATTGCCAAAAATTGCACGCTTTTTACTTGTGAGTGAGAAAGGAAAATGGTGTAAAGGAGACCACAGAAATCATCCCATAACATACCTGCAAGAGCAGATATAAGAGTAGACTAAGTTCCATGACTTACAGCAGCAGGGAGTCACGAACATTGAAACTGATATCTATCAAGGGGACCAGGGATCCAAGTTCATCAAGGAAGTCTCTTAGGTTGTCCATTGCATGCATGTCAGTCAGGAACCAAATGTGGTCCACAGATTTTCCTAAACCCTAAACCCTAAACCCAGCCAGTGATTTCAGCAGACAATTAAACCACAAACGGTGCAACATTGACTTGCACCTAATTGCTCTCTGAACAATACATGACCCTTTGAATGCTTAATACATTGACTTGCACATAATTACTCTCTGAACATAAAAGGGCTGTACTTCCGCATCCAAAGTCATTTCAAGAACTTGGGTCTACTCCTTGCACTCATGTGATTATTATCTTGCCCAAATTAGGTCAACTCAAGTTTAAAGAAAGAATCAGGTTGTTTGAAGAAAACCTTACCTGGTCAAATTTATCAATGTAGACCTCTTGAAGTGAATTGGAACTACAAAACTGGTTGATTTCATGATGAATTTTGTCATAAATCCAAGTCTTATCATAGCTTACACCAAACTCCAAAATTGTGTCATATACATAGTCTCTGTTGAGCCTGTTGACAACCTACAGATGGTACACACACACAAAAGCCACATCAACTCAGCTTTTAGTAGTAGTTCCAATTCACTTTCTAGTACATTCTCAACATGAGCATTTGAGAACCCGCCAGAGAACATCATCACTTGTGTCCTTGCCTACTAGTCACAACATGCTGCCTGCAATTTTGTAGAAATTTTTTAAATATTTAATTTGATTAACCCAAAAGGTTTTTTGGTACCCTAATGCTTTTGGGGTACATTCATATTTCCCCATTTTCAGAGGTCTGCAAAAATGTGTGATACTCCTTTCTTAGCAAACAGTCTATTAAGCTTCTTATCAACACCATCTAGATACGGATGTGCTTTTAGCCTGATGAGATTAATGGAAAAACAACCAATGGAAGAATTCTTCAGTTTTTCTAGGTGTTCATTGAGTGATTATATTTACAGGGTTCCAAAATGATGGCATTATATTCAATGGCACATTTTAACATGTGAGCACCATGATGGGTGTCTACATTCTGCAGTTGTGCTTCATCCCTCAGTTGAACCAGATCATGGAGAGCACCTCAATTTTCTCAAAAGATATCATAACTCCACCCTTGGTCCCACATGGTATATCCTTCACCTGCAAGAGTAACAAAACCCGCAATGGTACAAATTTCCAAACATTCCAAAATGATTTCTACACCAAAGCATAAATGGGTCAAGAGCAGTTCAACAGTCCATAACCATGCTAAAGCCATGAGAAAAGTCTCATATAGAAAAATAGCAGAGAGGAAACCCATCTCATCAAAAAACCCTAAACCCTAAACCTTGAAAATTTCTCCTAATCCTGGACCCGGAAGTGACTTGAAAGATTCACGAGTTATTACGCATTCTTATAAGTTGTCAATCTTCAAATTCTCATTCTTCAAAGAGAAACATAACATTGCATGGGACTAAGAGCCCACAACTCTGAAGAAGAGCTAAAAAGTTTCCAACAGCAGGATTGATGTAATGCCTATCAATACGTTACCTGGTCGGTTTGAATTGTTGTTTGAATTGCCTCATACTGAGTCAAGAATGGAATCATGGAATGGAATCCTGCAAAACAAAACATGAATGTCCAAGCCAAACAGCCCAATTTTGGCTCTTGATTAGCTTCAAAGGTATAGCTCCAACAGGGGTGGAATGTCCTCAGCCAAGAATCTCATCAGATCCATCTTACAAGGACAAATACACACCCATGAGAGCATACACAAATTGCATCTATATATGTAGCTACTACATCCTCTCAAAGTTTCAGAGGAGTGATAGATACCTGGCCCAGTAATAGTCTTCAGTAATGCCCCACCACGCCAATACACGCCAACATGTCCCTCTGGAATCTGGTGCAGGATGGCAACATTTGCACCTGCAAGGGCAATTGCAACCAGAATCTGCAGCCACCAGACCACACCATCGACACTAATGCATCAAATACCATGCTTGGCACTCCATCAAAATTCCCACATTTAAGCTCCAAGTCAACAAACAAAAGAGAATTTACAGCACATAATTCACAGAAAGGTGTGGATTATTAGAGGCCAAGGATTACACAAATAGACACAAAGAACAGCACATATAGAGATCTGACAAAACTGCAAACGTCACATAGACACAGCAACAGAAACAAAACCAGATGCAGAATCTATACATGCCATTGAGTCCCATTTCTGTCGCTTTTGCTTTGGAAACCCTAAAAAGCTGGCTTGTGACTGATTTCACTTGCTGTGAACATATGAAGAGTTTCCATATCTAGACATTCACAAAGTCAGTGATGTGGGCTTAGTCTCCATCATTTGGTTCAAATCTTTGGATATAAACCTGATTCAACCCAAGGTACATGGAACCCTAAAAATCTGGTGTGTACTAAAACCTTGTATATTGTCATGGAGCTGCTGCAAAATGAAGCTCTCAGTTCTCATCTATCAAATGAGTTGCATCAGGTTCCCATGAACAGCTTGAAATATTATTTGGTGACTTTTTGCAATGCACCTTTGATTTGGCATAGTTGAGATCAATGCCTAAAGATGCACTTCCCAACCATGTGGGGGGAAAGCATCAAGTCTTAAAACTGTAAAAGATGGCTATGGCAGTGAGTTCATATGACACAATTTGTCAGCACAGATCACTGTAAAATTTTCTAGCTGAAATTTGCAACACAGAACTAGATGTCACGACACAGTTGAGCACTGTTCTTTTCTTAAAAGATCAAGCACCCCCAAAAAAACCCTGTTGAGAAGACAGGAAAGATCAAGCACACCACACTAGTGAAAAAGCTGGTCGGTCTCACTTTCTAGAACAATTGATGATGAAAACAAGTCATGACTGAAACCAGCAAAGGAACTGAAATGAAAAAATAAGCCAACAAAAAAATACTTGTGGACATGCTAGATGTATGTGCAAATCAACATCAATTTGCAAGTCTCCAAAGTTCTGCATCCAACAAGTAGTACAATATTCTTCAAACTAATTAAGATCAACCATGAGACAAGAATCCCAGCTTCCTCCTAGGATGATTTAACTCATGTGTATCTATGCAACCACCGTGATGCAGCCATCCATAGAAGGATTCAGGTGGACTACTACTACTAAATTCACCAGCTGTGGTGAACTCAAGAGTAAATAAAACCACAAACATTCTAAGTATTAGTCAGCAGCTTCACCAAAGGTCAAAGTTCTATAGAGTATAGTGAGCTACAGACTCTTGCTCCCCAATTATTACCAAATACCCATATCTCCAAAACAGCTACAAGTTCTCTTTCCCCCACCTCATGAGATCCAAAGGGTACTAGAATGTCGAATTGAAGCAGAAAATTAGCCACCCACCCATTAAATCCCAATCCAAAAAGCTACTGTCGGAATTTAAGAAGCCATCACCCACTACTAGTAGAGGTAGCAGTTATTCCCAAGTGGGTCAGTCTTTCTCATAGTCGAGGACCAAGTAGTCCAACCACTTGTACCCTTGTGCAACAACAACAACAACCAGACTAAAAGAGAAAGATATATGTATATATCTGTGTATGAGAGAGATTGAGAGAGAGAGAGAAGAAATCAACTCACAGCAACTAGAACCGCAATCACAGACAGAAGATTTATGGTTGAGGATGTCTCTGCACTTGGCCTAGGACTGGGCCTAGGATGAGCTCCACCCACACCTCCTCTATCCATGGCTGAGCAAACGCAGAACACCAGGTCTTCCAACAACAAGCAATGAGGAGCGGACAGACACACACACACACACAATCAGACACACTGAGAGAGGGAGAGACAGAGAGGAAAGGGGATGGGGCTCGGGCCGGCTGTGAGGGACCGGAAAACAACGGACCGATGTGTAAATGCATAAACCTATGGGAGATCTCTATTTAAATGCTCTCTATACTACACTTGCTCTCTAAGGGAGACCTATTTTGAAAGAGATTGAGAGACCTAACCAAATTTTTGGGGAAGGTGGGAAATGTATTGGAAAGTGGCCAGGTCTAGAGGGGGCTCCCTTTGTTTGAGAGCATGGGAATGAGGATGGAAACTTCATGGGAACGTGGACACAAACTTTGGTTCCTATAATAACCCCAATGCACTTGCCTTTCACAAAGCTCGAAAGAAACTAATTTTCCACACAAAGGAACCTTATTAGTTTCCATAGGAATGAGGATGGAAACTTCAGTTCCGATAGACAAGAATGAAACCCCATGCACTTGCCTCTTGCAAAGGTTGAAAGTAACTAATTCTTTGGAAAAAGGAACCTTAGTTTCCATGGGAACAAGGATAGAAACTTCATAAGACTTGAAACTTCAGTTTCCATACCCAAGAATGGCAATGGAAGCCACCGTGCGCCCTTGCCTTTTGGAAAGCTTGAAAGCTAAACTAAGATTTCAGACAAAGGAAACTTAATGGGAACAAGGATGGAAACTTGAATTCCCATAGCCAAGAATGATAATGCAATCCCCCATGCACTTGATTTTAGCAAAGGTTAAAAGTTAAACTAATTTTCGAATGAAGGAACCTTAGTTTCCATGGGATCAAACATGGAAACTTCAGTTCCCATAGCCAAGAATGACAATGGAAGCCCCCATGCACTTGCCTTTCAAAAATGTCGAAAGTTAAACTAATTTTTCAAAGGAAGCAACCTTAGTTTCCATGGGAACAAGGATGGAAACTTCATGGGGAACAAGCACAGAAACTTCAATTACCATAGGCAAAGAATGACAATGGATTCTCCCATGCTCTTGCCTTTCACAAAGGTTGAAAGTTAAACTAATTTTTCGAATGAAGGAACCCTATTTATCCAGACTGTGAGTGTCAGGATGAATTTTACGAATTTTAAAATGGCACATTATGAATTGATGGCATACTTGGGAGACTAGTGAGGAAGATTATACTGGATGAGGTTCCTCTAAATACAAATGGAAATTTTGTTTAAGTTTTGTTGATGTTCACAAATGAACTCATTTGTTTGTCTGTTTACCTGTGTAGTTGTCATCTTGTGCTTATTTTTTACTTCAATCTCTTATCTTGAATAAGGAATTTGTTTAGTTTGTTTGGTGCTTCGTAATCAGTTTCTTGGGTTTTTACCTTGAGTTCTTACTCTTGAATCAGCCTGTCTAGAACATTTGAGAGATAGGATGAGATGAGGAAAAAATGAATTCCTGCAATGAGATGGAAAAGAAACTTTTGACATTAGGTGGAGTACACGCTTGGTTGATTGAGGTGGATTGTCCCATGGATGGTCCAAATTTCCAACATATTATTAGAAACCAAGTAAAGGAAGAACTAACCATGTATGTACAAACTATGTAACTTATGCACAGCCTTGGAACTTTCATAGAACTTTGAAGTATCATTAAGATTTGGCTTTAGACCCTAAACTTGATTTGAGGTTGGTTTTCAAGGTGATGATAATGACCTAGACCATAGTGAAAAAAGCTCAAATATGAGAGAAATCAGACATTATTCAATTATTTATAATCTTTAACTAATTTAATAACACTCTTTCACATTTTTCCACATTGCATTCTTGTTTTTGTTAAAAAAAAAATTCTTCTCAATGTTGCTTTTAGACATTTTAAGCTTCAATCTGACTATTGTATTTGAACCTAAATCTCTGGAATTCAACAAGCTAGAGAGTGAGTTTCATGAGAAGCAAACCGAGGTCATTTTGGCAATAGAACAACACAAAAACCTTGACACTTTCTAGGACATAAGCATGTGACTTGCTTTGATATAGATGGCTAAAAGCATTGATATTTTTTTATATAATAATAATAAATAAATAAATAAGAACACCATTGATATGTTCTTTGTTCTTTCCAAGCAAGTGACTTAAAATTCTGCTAGACCATTAGACTGATTAGTAGTGCTATTTTCCACAATTTGTAATGCTTGAGGAAAACCCACTAATGTAACTTGTTGTATCCCATAGTCCGCCGGTCTAATTACAATCCAGCAGAAATCAACTGGGAACTCAACAGCCGCATACTTGTTACTTTCATCTTCACTCTTGGGAACTAACTAGGTTTGCAAGGGTCAGGAAAACAGGAGGTGCATAGTGCATGCCAATATTGGGTGGTTCTCTCTTTTTCAATGAAAGAGCCAGTGAGTAAATGTCCAATAAATGGAACCTTGACTGGCCATCAAAGAACCTGCCCTGAACTGCCAGTTCTTTATGGGATCTTCCATAAAACCCAGCAGTTCTTTTTAAGATTTCAAAAACTGGAACTGGAGGTTCTTTGATTCCAAAACCTTTCAAAACCCCCATTTTAGTGGGCTTCATTAGAGTGCAAGACAATACTCTCACAGAAGTTTCTTCCCTTTAAAATGTATCTATTCAATAAACTCAGCATGAGAGGCCAAAGCAGTGATTTTTTTCTTGGCAGAATTTCACCAAGTGGTGAACTCCCAAAGGCCGGTTTGACATGTCTTTGTTAAATAGTAGGGTCTAGATGTGTTCAATTCGCCATCTTGAACCACACGACCTAGAGCTAGCTGCCATATCGACGGCTCCATCAGGGAAGATCATGAAGGCGTTGATACCGTCTGTCCTTATGTAACCTCATTTTGCTTTCAATTTCATGGATGTTGTTGAGCTGTTGTTACACATCCACTTCCATCACCTTATTTTTTTCATTTTTTTCAAGCTCTATAGCTACTCCTTTCAACTATTCGTTAGGGTTCGTAGCCATATTCTTCCAACCCTCATAGGGGAGGGTGGGAGAAGGTTGGGAAGTTTTTGGATATTGGTGTTCCCAATTCGTTCCATACAGTTCTCAACATGTTCCGAATCTCTGCCCGAGGTTTTTACCAATTGCACTACGCTTTGTTCCATATCATGTGCCCCATAATTGAGACTATATTTGATGTCTTACTATCTAAAAATACCCATTCTAAACTACATAAAATTATGAGGTCAATGTTTTGTATAGCATAATGAATGGCATAACACAACTGGCAAGTTTCATTGACAAAATGGGTTTCTTATATATTCAAATTCCAGCAAACTCTCTTAACCAAGCAAAAAGGGATTGCTGTTGTAGCTAATCAAAGTATTAGCTCTCAATTGCCTACCATATCCATGAAGTCATTTTTCACAGTTTGTCTAATGAAATGATTCCACAATATGTCCTTTCACTCATTTAGGATGTGCATTACAACAATTTTAAGATCTTGTTCAAGATCTCAATTAAGAAGTAACAGGGCTACACCATCAGCCACACTTTTTGGCAAACACTTGCAATCTGCCTCCTCAACTCCAAGGTTTGCATAAAAATTCTCACTAATTGCCAAGACTTGTGGGCACCACACTTAAATGATTAACATTTCTAACATAGATTGGTAATGACTTTTGTTAGTATACAATCTCATAGTGTGAACCATTATTAGGGATGTGGGAATTACAACAAATGACATGCCTTGCTAAATGATCACCAAAGTCATCGATCCAACTAAATGTCCAGACCAATAATCCTTGCCCATGTGAAGGCTTTTCACATAGCAGGCAGTGTCAAAACAAAAATACGAAGGTTCAAACTAGTATGGAAAATCGCTAGATATACTAATCATGATGACAAAGCGCATTTGGATCGATAAAAGAAATTTTTAAATCCTTAACTAATTTATGATATGCTTTCTCACATATTTTAAACATTAGCTGATATATGGTAAACAGGGAATTGGATTTAAAATTGCATATATATATATACATATATATATTGCAACTCCCAAAATAATATTACCATACCTTCCTAAAATACCTGCATTGTTCAACCAACAACCACCATTTTGCAACAGATGTTACAAACTGACCACTAAATTCAGCAACAGCTTGATGGAAGCCTCCCATCCCACCAGCTCACATGACACCTGCAACATACACTTAAACACAAGTAAAATTTACAGAAGGAAGCAAGGGACATTAGAGAGCTTACTCAGTACTTGATTGGAAGCTTCCCATCCCACCAGCTCACATGACACCTGCAACACAGACACTGAACACAAGAAAAATTTACAGGAGCAAGGGACAGAGAGCTTGCTCAAGCTCACAAATGAACACGAATACTTCACTGGAATGCAAATACCCTGAAACTTTGTCAGACTCATGTCAGAATTGAGCCTTAACTCAGCTGGAATAAGAACAGAACCAGCAGCAAATGGTGATGAGTTGGCCTCACAATCCAGCCGCAAGGGAGGTTGAATAGGCCTCCCTTGCTGCTTTTAACAGAGGGGTTTACACATTCCAGGCATCACCTGTAGTGGAGCGGCTGCCTCCAACAACTGGAAATGACCTTCCCTATCATTTCAAAGAGGAAGATAAACAAATAAGACCACTACTCTATCATGGAAGAAACCCAAAAACTTTAGACTTTTGAAACTCGCAGTGGTGGAATAAGGATCATGATCAGGACCATCATGCAGGTTTGCCATGTGGATGGTTGAAATTTCATGACTGAAAATTACATGCCCACCTCCTATACAAAATAAATTAATGGCTAACAGAGATCTACAAATAGCCCATGTTTTAGTTCAGTTTGAGTATGATACTGCTGAGACTGCAGTTCCTGTGGTGCAATTACACCTCTGGCTCTGGTGGTGGCTTCTTCAGAATAAGCCTCTCATACAAAGAGAGCAGGTCCTTCTTTGTGGGGTTACGGTTCTGCAAAACTTCAGCTCCATATCCTGCTTCAGTCAACCTTTGCTTGAGCTTCGCAATAGTCAGTTTGTGGTAGTCAGTTACTGGTTCCTTTGCAACCTCAGCTAGGTCATCATCAACCTCAGTACCTGTGGTGAATACCAAGCTACTGCCGTTCTCATTGTTGCTCTCCACCTTGGGCTTTTTGGTAGTGTTGATGTCAATATCCATCTCATAGCCTGACGATTGAAGTCCTTCCTCTGTACGAGTTCTCTTGCTTCGTGAGGGACCACCAGAAGCAACTCCAATAGGGGTCTCTGAAAAGGCTCTTACTCTTGTCTCTAGTGCTGTCTCGTGGTTGCGCACAGTTGTAAGCTGTGCTTGCAGCACATCAAGTTCTCCTTGTGTCATTTGCAACTGCAATGACAATGCCTCAGCACGTTGGCTGGCCTCTACCTTTGCAGCTCGCTCACTTGCCAACAAGCTCTCAAACCCTTCCACTGTTTTAGCTCGCTGCTCATGTGAGGTGCTCAGGAGTTGTTCCATCTCCCTTTCTCGCTCATCCAACCGCCGTTCCAGATACATTACCCGTGATAATGCGTCCTTCTCTGCCAGTTTTGCCTGTTCATAGTCCTGATACAGTGCAAGATTGCAAAATATGTCAAAAACAGAACAGAGACCACCCATGATGCTTCTGAAGTTAAGGTATGAGTCCCCATGCAGCCAACCTGATACAACTATGATGTATTAGAAGCTGATTGCAACAAATCTGTTGAATTCATTCTGCCTAGAAATGATGAATCACTCATACCTGTGCTATCTCCCCTCTTCCCCGTTGCAAAGTCTCAAACTCCCGTTGAAGACGCTCAACAGCAGCCAACCTCTCTATAGCCAAACGCTCTGACTCCCTCTTCTCCCTCTCTGCTAGTTTTGCCTCATTCCAAGCATTCTCTGCTACCTCAACTGCATGCTTGGTCTCCCGTTCTGCCACTTTGCATCTTCCCTCTGCCTCTTCCAGTCTACTTACAGCATCCTTCACTCGCTCTTCAGCATGCAGTTTGTCTTGACGAGCCTTCTCCAAGTCCTTGGTGAGTGTCATGGACAAGGACTTTGCTGCTTCTACCTCTTTCTGGAAGTGCCGAATCTCAGATCTGAGGATCCCCACTTCTTCTGATTGACTGCTTACTTTTGACTCATGCTCCTGAGTTTCACAGACCACCCAAAATACATCACATGGTTCCTGAGTCAACAAGCCTGTCTACACGAAATGCCAATCTAAATCATATGTAGGGTTGATAAAAGTGATACTATGATAGAGCCAAGATAACCTGAGCACAACTTCAAATGACATGCAATGAAGAAGGTAGCAAGATCACACACCTGAAGTTGAGCAGTGAGACCAGCAATGTGTCGTTCCCCTTGCTCTATTGTAGCCTGCATCTCTTTCACCTTCTCATCCTGTCACAAGCCAAGAAGCTTCTTATTGAAAGTTGATTCTCAAGGATATAGGTGAGAAAATCTATGACTTGTCAGGAAAGCATACAGGAACAAACCTATCCACAGACTCTCAAAAATTCCTCCCACAGTCAACCCTCAATCACAGAATATTTGATACAATTGTCTCTCCTGATGGAATAGCTTAAAAGGCTTTTACCTTCTGAGCCAGAGTTGCAGAAAATTCAGCACGCAGAGCATCCTCCCGTAGTCGAGCCTGCTCAATGGCTCGATCTTTCTGAGCAATTGCCTTTTCAGCAGCTGTCTTGGTACTGGTAGCAATCGAATCATACTTGCGTCTCCACTCTGCAGCCTCCTCTTTTGCAGACTCTGCCTGCTCCCGAACTGCTGCCAACCGTGCCTCAGCAGTACTGCACCGATTCTGCAGTAGAGTTACCACACAATTAGACCAACCAATCACATGCATAGCCAGCCAGTGATGAACTAAGGCGTAGAGGACAAGTTTGCAACATAACAACCAAGTGGAACTGCTTTCTCATCGAAGGGAACATTGCAGTACCTGGATGGCTGCATACTCAGATCCCATCCTCTCTTGGTCAGTTTGTCTTTCTGATAATAGATGTTCATACTTGCTTTGCCAATCTGAGGATTCTTTCTTGGCCCCCTCAAACTTGCTGGCCAGACTTGAGCATTTTTCTTCAAGAGCTGTGACCTTCCGCTGTAGAGCAGCATATTGAGCTGCTGAGTTCTCTGACGACTTCCTGTAGTCAACAATGGACATTTCATAGCGCTTTTTCCATTCTTGTGCATCCCGTTGTGCAGCATCTGCTTGTTTACCTGCAAAGGCAACTCGCTCTGCCAATGATTGTTTCTGTATCTCTAAGCTCGAGTACTCTGCAGCAGCTCTGTCACTCACTCGCTTCACCAAATCATGTAATGAGCCTGCCAAACTGCAATGTACAGGAGACAACTAGATGAGGATAAGCCATGCTGAGATAGTCACCTCATGTAATTTCTGCTACTGCTGCCAAAGGAAAAATAATAATCTTCAAACATTGAAGTCTCAGAATGCAGCAAGTAGAAAAACATTTGGTATTGATCTTCTAGAATAGCACATGCAGTTTGGACTCACCTTTTCTGCAAGAATTTGACAAGTTTTTGATACTTGGAAGACCCTGTTGCTGTCACCTCATACTCTGCAACCAATCCATCAAGGACCTGCAAAATAGTGAAAAGAAAAATTAGAGCCATTATTTGTCAACCAAAGAAAATGACCCAATGCCAAGAATGCACAGAACCCTAACAAGGAGCTTGGCAGTTGGCTACAAAGAGTGACAGAAGAGGGAATAGCAAAGAATTTCCCACCTTGACAACTGAATCAAACGTAGCATTTGGGGTATTGCATGCATTTCGCAGTCTCTCATCCATGCTGCCCACTGCTCTCAAGCACTTCAGCTCTGCTTCCATTGATGACTTCCGCTTGTAATCCTGATCACATTTATTACAAGATGCTTGGAAGGTTGAGTCAAACACACTGCAGCTATCACCAATTACAAAAGAACTCCACGATGTAACCAATTTTGTGTGCCAAAGCTGCTGGGCATCAAGCTGCTGCCCACCTGCCATCTTGGAATACACTAAATGACACTGGCCTTCTCTGGAAAATTACCTCGAACTGTCTCTTGAGGTTGGAGTGAAGTTGCTTTTCATACTTTTGGCGAGTTGGACCTCCTCCAACAGCTTCACTATTGTACACAGTCAATGCTGCTTGCACTGCCTCCTCTTGTGCCTCCTGTAGAGATACCTGGAAAGCATTAAAATTAGTCAACACCTGCACAGTACTTGTCAGGACTCTGCTTTCTACTCTCACACATTGCTGCTGCTTATAATTATATCCATCATCCAAAGTATCTTAACAAGTTTGTTAGGGACCAACTAGGTACCTCATCCAAAGGAGTTTGCTTATTGAAGGACTGGCTGTAGGTTTCAACTGCCATATCATGAGCTCGTCTGCACTCATTCTCCTCCACATTCTGTGCCACCAAAGACAGAGAGTCAAACCACCTCTTTGTACACATGCCGATCTTTCTCATATCTACATTCCAGAATTAACTCATCAATGTGTGAAATGCACCAGCTTGATGCCCAAATTCTCGCCACTGATGACAAGAGTTATGTGTCTCACTTCATCTTTGTTGAACAGCCATCTATCTTTCTGACATTTCAGCTCATGAATGTGATATAGCACTAAAGCCATTGCAAGAAGTGTCACATGTGCTAGAACCTTGGATTCATTGTGCACAGTGTCCATACATTTCAAAATATAACAAGCCATGCCCAAAAAGTTAAATGAAAACCTGCCAAGATGTGGCAATGGTGGGTACAGCCCCGGCATTAATGGCATCTAAGAATGATTGTGTAAGGCCAGCAAACATGGGGCCTGTCATAACAATTGAGCCCAGTTGTTTTGGTCTTGTCCTGTCAAAGATGAATTTTGTCAAAGCATCTAACCCAGCTTTAAACTCTGGTCGCATCTTATCCATCTGCAAAAGCAATTTCACTTTTCAGCCTTTGCAAGATCATTTGACAAAATATGGAGATTAGTGATGCAAGAGACAGAAAGAAATAATCACACAATTTGCATTATCTTCTTTGAGACCAAAAGAGCTTATTACAGACAAGCATGTTTCCAGCTCACCGGAATCTGGTCAAGTTTCTGCAATTCCTTCTCATCATTGAGAGGTCGCACCAATGTGAAGCAATCCCGTTCTGGAAATAAGGCTCGGATTGAATTTCGGACCTGAGGTTGAGAATCAATTGCAATTCCAAAATATACATAAATTCTTTACTGAAATGTCTTCAATGTATACCCTCTGAAGACTTGAAGTAAGGCACACTTTACGGCGTCATGCAAATGCTAGAACCTTTCATTACCATTAACAATTTATGACCTTTTGTGGGATCTGAGAGTTTGTCTAATAAATCAAGACAGCAGAGAGAAGCAAATGGAATGTGACAAAGGTCCTGTGTCATTGATATTCAATATGCCAAACACACCTGATTCTTGGCTGTAATGGCCTTTCCAGTTCCAGGTGCTGGCTGTAGTGCAGACTCCAAATAGTCTCTTGGGGTAATCTTCTGTCCATCTTCTGTCAAATCTAAGTAGAAATCCTACACCAACCCATGAATACTAAAGCTTGTGAGAACTTTTGAACATGAATCTACCAACAAGATCCCCCAATACACACAACCACCTTAGAATGAGAATCTCCAAAAGTTTGGATTGTTGCATTTGTATATAAAAATGTTAACACAACACAACCATTGCAGCAGAGCTGCTGAAGGTCAACTGTGAACAGCGATACACTGTGCAAATCACCACAATATACACACCTGCAGCATATTGTTAATAGAATGAAGGTCAAGCATGGAAGTTTATCAAATCATCAAGAGGTTGGGAGAATCACATACCCGAAGCAACCACAGAAAGAAGGGAGAGAACTGCCCAATCTCTGAAGCTGAGGAATGGGTTTGTGAAGGCGAAGATGCTCGCACACGAATGTGCTTTGTCATCTCTGTTACCAATGACAACTTATCCAACGCAGCCTCATCAATGCCACCCATCTGCAAGTACCAATGATCAAACAGGTGCCAAAACCTGTCACATGAAGGAAAGACAGGCTGCCTCCAGACAGAAGGCAGAATAAACAGTTTTTATTTTATTTGTTCTTTCAGATGGGACATGACATGGGACATCAGGAGAACAAAGGAAGGAAGACAAATGGCTCTCAAACTGCCAGAAAACCAGGTTCCATTGCATGTTCTCCAAGAGTTACGATATCAGCACAGTAGTTGATTGTTGCCAAAAATAAACATAAAAGACATAGACTAGGCTCATAGTTACTGCTGCACTCATATCCAACACAACCACAAAAGCCCAGACAGAATGGAGAAGAGAAAGATGAGATGCACACCTGATTGTAGACGAACATGCTTGACAAGAGGACTGCCAAAGAAAAAATCTGGGTGCTGTATGTGCCCTGCAACCAGGCACACATCATAAACTAACTTCATGAATGACAACACAGAATTCAAGCTACCAACTCTTGTACAATCATGAATACTGAAAGGAAACCCTAATGTGATATCCTGGTGTCTATCACTGCAGAAGGACACAAATCATTATTACAGAGGTACTCTTGAGGATTGAGGCATACTGTTTGATCATAAGCATCTATGCCCTCACTGTCAAGAAGCAGTAGATTGTATTCACTGCCATCAGGCGCTGTGCGCTTCAGTGGTGCACTCCACATCCAGAGACCCTTAGTACATGGCCGGTGAGTTGGTGCGACAACAAAGCCACTACTCCGCCCAAGCAGCTGCAAAACCCTCCCCATTTCACCTTTCAACATAAGATGCAGATTAAATGAACAGCAACATGTGCTTTTCAGGAGATCCATGAAGGCTAGTTCCATGGCAGTGCAAAACAACAGGGAATAATATTGGTCAATCTGGTTTGAAATTTCTCCCATGTTGTTATAGAGAGGGTGCAACAGAAGTCAAGACATCTGTTGCCACTAACTTACAGTTTGTGTAATAAGCTTCAATAGGCACAATCAGGATGGCTCCGGAAAGGCTTCCACATTCAGATTCTCCGCAATAAATCCAGACTTGGCTTTCTGTCAATTCTTACATATTCCTGCTCTGTGATGAACATCCTAATCCTGTCAACAAGGATTGAGACATACTACCATTTGGAGCTGCATGTATAGCTGCAATTTCGAGCCGCTTCTAGATAGACTACTTCTTCAGAGATTACTTGATGAAGCTTCTTCTTCTCCAGAGACTGACTTCCTAACAAGGAAGCTCACCTGATTCAAGATGAAGCTTTTCCCCTGTCGTGCCCGTCCACATACAGAAACCACACCTAATGGTCCCTTTACCATCTGTAATGCCGCCACTGCCTCCGGATCCATCTTGAACTTGCCTCTCTCATCGCAATACACGAGCCGCAACGGTCGAGCAGAACCAGCGGTCGTGCTATTAGACCTAGTGCTGGTAGTAGTACTGGGAGTAGTATACTGCGGTGGTTGTGGTGGTGGTGCCGTGGTGCTTTGATTAAGCACCGGTGGTGCTTCTGGCTCAGGTTTCTTCGGCGGAGTTCGGTACCCAAAGATTTGCATCATCTTTGTAGCTCGCCAAAAGCCCCTTTTTAAGCGTAAAACCTCGTGACTGACTGTCTGACTTCCTCCTTCCTGTCCTTGGCAAGACACAGACAGCCACGCTCTTTCCTCCTTTCTCACAGGTACCGTGAGATGCTACTGCACACTACTCTTTCTATCACCCTATCACAAACATATGCCTATCAGAAAAATGAAAAAAGAAAAATCAGAACAACAAAAGACTAACGCAAAGAGAAGAAACGAATACGTGAAACGCGCGCAAATACTTCCGAGATCCGGACAAAACGCAGCGGTAGCAACAGCGGCGTGAGCAAACCCGGGCGAACGCGAGAGCCGGAAACGCAGCGAGGAAGAGCGGGAGAAGGAGAGAGGCAAAGGTGGGCGGATTCGATCCTTTGACGTAGTCCGTGAAAAGCACATCCCTTTTGAGTGCTAGTCCAGTGGTACAGTGGGCTCCTGACAACCAGGTAGGTCCTGTGTTCGAAACCATCAGTGGACAAACCGGACCCCACCCATTAACTGAGAAATATTAGCTAAGTTTTCACAGAATTAATTTTTAAAGAACTGGCTCAGTTTGTTTTTTTTTTTTAACAGAATTTTTTTCTCATATGGCTAAATTTTCACAGAATTTTTTACTGAACTGATTTATCGAATTTTTGACTTGAGAATTGGCTCAGTTCTTATACATAATTTTTAAAGAAATGGCTAAGTTTTCACAGAATTTTGTTTTTTAACACCTGGAGTTGACTCTTGTTGTTTGTTTTTGTTGTGTGGGGGCAAGGTTTAGTTTATTTGTTAATATTTGCCTTGCAATTCTCATCACTCTCTGCACCTTCTGTTTTGTAAGCAAGTATCTAACCAGTTCTGGGCAGTGTTTTTTTTTTCCTGGCAAATTTTCACAACATGCCGAAAATTTTCAGAATGATTCTTAAAAACATTAAAATCTTGAGATTTATAGGGATTTTTTTTTTGGGCCATTTTTTGAAATAAGAATAATTAAATGAACCACATCTAGACCTAGGCCTTTCCTAGGTCACCACTCCACTATATGCAGACAAGGGTTATAGTATTGTGTAGTAATATATAAAGGGTGTTGAATAGGCATGTGTGCAGAAAAGATGTTATGGCCAATGAAATTGCATGATTTGGAGGTCTGAATTTTTTCCTTATTTATCTTGAGTGAACTGAGAGTTAAATGGGTACTTAATAGGGTTTGGGAGAATTTTATAAAAAAATTAGAGGACGAATGAAAATGGTAGAAAGGGACCATGGTAGAAAGGGACCATTATTTTCAATGTTCAGCAGAATAGAATTATATGTAGACTTGAAGATTTTTTTAAAAAATCAATGAGATTGTTAGATTTGATGGTCTGAATTTGTTGAAGGGGAGGTTCCTGTAGGTGCGTTCTTGTGAGGGACGGGCACATGAGGGCATGAGCCCAAGGGTGTTCCCAAACCTCAGGAGAATGCACGAGTACTGAAACCTCGGCCTTACCTAAACAACTCTCTTTTGTTCCCATGTTCCCATGTTCCCATGTTCATGGGACTTGTGGGTCATCTGTTGGTTCCACTTTTGGTCATGCTTATGCCGATTCCACTTGTGGGATAATCTACTGTGGGGGAACTTCACTTCACTTTTGATTGTGGTTGTTCCACTTGTGACATGTGATTACCGTGATTCCACTTGCGATGGGAATCGACTGTGGTAGAACTTCGCTTATGGTTCTGCCAATTCCACTTTGGTTGTATTTCAACAGCAAAAATCCACTTCTGGTTCTGATAGTTCCACTTGTGGTGTAATTCAGCTGTCAGGAACTCTCCACTTTTGATTCTGGCAGTTCCACTTGTGATGTGATTCAACAGTGGGGAACATAACTTTTGGTTCCAACAGTTCCACTTGTGATATGAATCAACAATGGGGAACCACATTTTGGTTCTGCCAGTTCCACTTAGGATGTGATCAACATTGGGGAACTGCACTCTTAATTGTGATGGTTCCAGTTGTGATGTCAATCAACAGTTGGGGAACTCCACTTTTGGTTCTGCCAGTTCCACCTGTGGTTCTCACAGTTCCACTCTGTGATGAATCAATAGTGGGGTACTCCACTTTTGGTTCTTATAATTCCACTTGTGATCCGTATCAACAACGGGCAAGGAACAATTGCTCTACTCTAAAGGCCCCCTGTAGAACCTGTAACAATGCGATGGAACTGCATCTTGCCCTACTGGGCATGACATGTTCCCAGGTGGAATGGCCTGGTCATAAGTTAAGTACACAATTAGTATTTGAGCTCTATCAGTGTTCAATATGTGACCCTGCAAATTAAATATTGGATAAAGAAAAGTCAAAGCATGCTGGTTTGGCTCAGCAAAATGGTTTTTGAGCGAGCATTTTGGCTGATTCTGGTAAAAGATGCAGTAAAGCCTAGCACCTGTTGGTGATTGGCTAAATGGTTTGTTTGGTCTGGTTGTTCCAGATGAGTTGATATCAGTATTTTCGCACATATTTGCAACCCCAGTTTTAGTTTTATGGGTGGGGTTGGAAGAAGAAGTAAATAACTAAACTTGGATGTGAGAAACATTTTTGCAGGATCACATACTGATGAGTACCTCCTCTGGCCAGCAGAAAGTTGGTGTTTTCTTCTGCCGGCCACAACATCAAAGGGCTTTTTTGTACAATGGGCTGGGCCCTTTCTACCAAGGCATACCCTTCATATGACATGTTCTATGAGGCCTGTTCTAGAGTGCAACTGGAGTTCCCCACCCTTGACTCACATCGCCAGTGGAACTGGCAAAATCAAAAGTGGAACCAGCAGATGACCACATGTCCCAACAAAGAACAAGGTGTGGATCTGCCATGGGCAAGCATACACACTTTTATTCATTTATAAAAGCATAAAAGTTAGAGACAAGAACATAGTCATGGATCTTTTTAAATTTTACATGTTTTTGTTTCAGAAACAAAAGTGAGGTACATGGGTTGGCAGCTTAAATGTTAAGTACATCAATTTATGATGAGTCCAATAAGCTTTTGTATCTTTCAGATTGACATCATGTGAAAACCAAGCTGATTCTTGTCAATTTGCCAAGCAATAAACCCATAACTAATAGCCAAACTCTCCTAATTTACTAAAAAATAGAACAAAAAACCAAAGTGAAACCTTCTCAATTCGCCAAGCAACAAAACCAAAGACAATTACATAACAAATAAGCAATAGTTTGGATGCAAATCACAAAAAGAAAAAAAACCACAACATTTTTTAGACTATAGACTAAAAACTTATCTAATTAAAAATGCAAATTGCGTTGTGAAAGTAGCAGATTTCTTGTGAAGTTTTGAACAAAAAAAAGAAATGAAAATTTTGATTTTTGCACAATTCACAACAACATAAAAAGAACCATTGTTGTAAACAAAATCATAAACAAGAATATATGAAATATGATACATTTAGTGTTATGAAAACTTAAAGCAAACTTTGGAAGTGACTTACAAAGAAAACTTCAATGACAGTGTAAAATGTTTCAAAAGGAGATTGCAATAGGTTCTTTCTAAACCCTAAACAACCTAAACCTTAAATTAAATGCATATTGAACATTTTCAAAACCTTAATGGGTTGGATATCAGTTTGTTTTTTTTCTAAAACATAATGGTTAGATATAGTTATATATGCACTATACATATAAGGGCATGTGGTGGTTGTGTATAAAATTGGATGTCGATGAATCCATATTTGATGACTATCTAAATGCATAAACAATTTTTTCTATATAACCAACCAAAACTGAATTAGACATTTCAAATCTTAATTTTATTGTCTCCCAATGTGGATCTCATGAAAGAGAGACCTATTTTTCAAAAAGGCACCCATAAGAGTCAAACCACAAAAGAGAAAATAAAAAGGAATGCTAAAAAATAGAGGAAAAACAAAGCACCAATGATGGTAATTGAATCCTTGATACTTTGTTATGGTGACAGAAGGTAATGCACAAGCTCTTGGGTGAGATATTAGAAAACCTTTGCTTGTCAAATGCCAAGATGTTGTTTTTGGGCGTTTTATATTATGGCCAAGAATTTGAAAACTCTTTTCCAAATGGTGAAAAAATATGAAGATTAAAGAGTGGTTTTATGGTTTTAAAATATTATAATCTTCAAGTTACTTGATGGATGTTAAAATAAAATGAACACAAAAGGAACTTTGGAAATTAATTAAGTGTACTATAATATGAGTTGGTAGCTTTAACATGTTGAGTAATTAATTAATTTTGAAATTTTCATTCAAAAAATCTTGAAAAAAAAATTTCTCATAAATTTTCAATTTTTTATTTTAAAAAATAAATAGAATCTAAAATCCCAACATTTAAAAAATAATATATTGAATGTCAAAAGTATCAAGGTAGCAAGGCATTAGATGTTCAATGATGGTACACCAAATAATTTAGTTTTCCATCAACTCCCAATTAAGGGAAAGATAATTCTTTTCTCATTATATTTCACTAATTTGTTATTGCCTTCTTAAAAAACAACTTTTCTTTCAAATTAAGAATGTGCTTTCTTAGTAAAATAGCATTTTAAAAAAAATTGTTATTGATTGATCTTTTACAACTCTTACAAATTAACATGTTATTAGTTTGTAAGGTTTCGTCAAAAGGATAATGGTTTGCATTAATATTTTCAAACTAATGGGAGTGAATTGCATTAATTGGTATTTGAACCATAACCTTTTGCAACATACACATGAATATTTTGGTGTAAATATTATATCATTTAAAAATATATTGATTGGTGAAAGTTATTATGTAATTATTTTTCTCACATTTTGAGTTCTCTTTTGTAGTGTTTGAATGTGTTACAATATTTGATTGTCATTGATATCTAAATTAGAATGCAAATGTTGAAATTTTTAATTATGGTTTGTAAAGATTGGTTTTTCCTATGGGCTAACATAAAATTTAAAATTGCATCCATAGAATTCATCCATTTTAACCAAACATGTTTTTTATTTGTTAACTTTGATCATTGAATTTTAATATTGGAACTACATTTGAAAAATCTTTAGAATATTCATATTAATAAAATTTTCATCTGGTAGATTTTAATTTTTTTCCATGATTATTTTTTTCATTTGGATACATTTCATTTATTAAAGTAATTATGGTTGTGAATGTTTTTATGATGTTTTTAAGAAAATTGTAATTGAAAGGAGGATTATGATTGTGATTTTTTTATTATTATTATTATTTAATTTTCATATTTGGGGCTTTAGAGGTTCTAATATTTTTTCATGTCTTTTCTTCCATTTTAAATATTTCAAATGTCATTGCACTTGAAATGAAGGTAAGTTTTTATCATAATATTGTTCACAAAACAATTTGGTGATATTTTTTAAATGAGGTCAAAAAAATTCTTCTCAAATTCTACATTTATTTTTAGTAAATTTCCAATGTTTTGGTTGTGAATGTTTTAAAACAATTTTTTATATTTTAATTGTGTTAAATGTCAACTCATTTGTTGAAGTGTCAAATCCAAGTTTGGATATTTTGTTTAAAATGCAATTGTGGTTTCTTTAATAGTTGATAATGGATTATCATTTTCAATAGAGACCAAAGTGATGTTCAAATCTTGAGTCCAAACAAATTTGCTTCTTTTGGAACATTGTTTTTTTGGATTAAGGGAATTTTCATTTGAATAATTAAATTGTTGTAATTGTCTTTTCGTTTTGATCATGTGCATAGGTCTAATGGAATTTCGTCATAATCATTATTATTATTTTATAAATTAAATCTTTGAAGGAGGTCCATTCTTGTGATTCCCCTTCCATTTGTAAATTTTCATTTTCCAAATTACATGAAATCATTATTTTGAATTAGTTCAAAATGTTGAATCCCAAAAACTAAATGCATTAACAATGTTGAATCATATTCTTCCCCACATTTCATCATTATTTGAACACTTGTTGTAGACCACACATATATTGGTCTTTGCAAATATAGGGATATTCATATTATTGTTGTAAAATCTCCCCAAAGGCCGCCATTAATTGAGTTTTGTGACATTTTTTTAAGGTATTCTTCTTTTGTTGAAGCTTGTCCATTATGTAAATCATGTAGGAAATTTGGATATAATTCCAATTGTCTACACCACATAGCTAAAGGTGTTTGCATTTGTAAATCATAGCGTTAACACACAAAGAATTGGAACTCTAAAAATTGTAACATGAAAGCTATAGAATCAAATAAATAATCACCCACCTTATATGCATAATTAATGACACACATCAATTGGTTTGATTGTAAAATATCGTCTATATTTTTTCTTAATTCAAAGTATATGTTTTAATTCTTTGGGAAATCAATAATTGATTTTTTTTTCATTTTTGTGAATTAAATTTGTAATTCAAATTAAAATTTGAAGAATTGGAATATTTTTGCTAATATATTTGAATATTTTGAACATGGACACTTCAAGGAGATTCAAATCGAATGAACAATTGTTTTAATTGGAAATTTGAATTTTCTAAAGTACCACAATGATCAGCACTTGGACTATACAAAAAAGACCAAAAAACATTGGAATCAACCCCAAAGAAATAAAATCAATAACAAATAAATGAATTTAAAAAAACAATGAAATTGAAAGACTGAATGGATGGATGGGGAAAATGATGAAAATTAATGAAGATGATAAATGATCAAAAGAATGAAATGAAGGAATGAACATTGAAAATTTGGAATGATTGAATCGATGGATGAAAGAATGAAAGGAAGGAAGTAAGGAAGAAATGAATGGACCAAAAGAATGAGATTTGGAAAAAATAAAATAAAATTGAAATGATGAATTTATAGTGTTGTTTGAAAACGGAAAAATCTTTTCTGCTCCCATTGAAGGTTAATATACAAAATGAAGCCAATAAATGATACGTCATGAATTTGACCAACAAATATTGTTTATCAATGTATGCACATTTTGAAATAATGGCAAAGAAATGAGATGTATGAATTTTGATTTTGGAATTGAGAAATTGGTATTCAAATGTTAGAATTTATTTCCCCAAAAAATTGAAATGAAATTGGATTAAAGAATATCAAATGAACATTTGCAACAAAATACAAGGATTAACAATGGTAGTTTTCAACCTAATTTTATGATTGAAACTCACTAAAAGTGTATGAATCAACTAACTAAAACTTGCATGATATAAATTGATTGAAAATGTATGATATCAATTAACTAAAAATCATATGATGTAAAGAAACTAAAATTGTATGGTATAAACTACTTAAAGGGTCCAAACATGCAAATAGGACCCACACCCACCTGGTTGGTTTTGTCCTCACCCTGTCTTTAATTGAATCCAATGTTGATGTGCCATATTTAAGATAATTAATATCATAGGCAATATCATAGCTATTAAGACCAAAGGCAAGATTTTTGAACTTTCAACACATGTGATAAAAAAAATCCTCAATGTCAATTGGGTCATTGGGAATCCATGTCAAGTTCGTCGTTTGGGTCATCTTAATGTTCCAAATGCTGAAATCATCATTTTCTTGAGGGACTCAATCATAGAGCTTGATGATACCAAATAAGATTTGTTAGTTTTCTTCACAAGTTTGTGTTTTTTAGACATTTTCAGAAAGTCTATTATAGCTTTTAATCTTTAATTTGTTTAGGGTTTAGTCTTATGGTGATAATCATTTTAAAGGTTGAAAAGAAAGTGAAGATGAAGGCCTCTTTTGAGTTTTCACCATGGAATCACATCAACTACAAGGACCAAACCAAAAAGTATTTCAAGACTATTAGGAAGTTTTACAACCAGAGATTCAACCCTAGGTCAAGCATTCCCACAAGCATAGTGTTTAATGTAGACATTACAGAGGTTTTGGATCTACATGTAACAGGTTCAAAACTACCAACCCACATCTTCACCATGACATGAAGAAAGAGTTAATCAGGCTTTATTAACAAATTTATGGTATAGACCAAGTCACTAACAATGAATTCATGCATTGGTTTGTGAAAGGGTACATTATTAAAAAAAAAGGCAAAAACATGAATTGAGCAAAAGCTGCAACTATAATAGTTCAAGAAAAAGCTTAGAGGGAAGAAACTAAAATGATGAAAAGCGGATCTCTAAAGTTTTTTGGGAAGGGTGTAGGTGACACATCTAGTAGATTTGAATGTAAGTTTTGTAGTTCTATTGTGACTGAAACTACTAATCAATTTAATAAAAAACTTACAACTGTGTGTCCATATGGTGTTTCAAACACAAGTATGTCAAAAGTGACAAAAGTGCATGATCTCATGCACGAATTGTTGCAATGGTGTACCCAAAAAGATCTTACATCTGAAGGCTAAAAAAACTAAGTTGTTTGAAAAACTTGTAGGGCTACAATTTTCCATGGAAACCATAAGGAAATTACACTTGATGCAAGAAATTCCATTGCATTAAATAAATGTGAGCAAAAAAAGTTGGCATTTCAAGTCCAATTACTTGAATGGAAGGTTTGTTTATCTTCAATCTTTTTCTTCTTACTTTTGAAATTACATTGCCTTTGTTTGCTTTGATGCATTTTAAGGTATTGAGTTTCTATACCTAGAAAAAGTTGTTATTTTGAAAGTTCTTGTGTTGTATGTGAATGTAGATTGAAGCATAGAAGCTGGAAGTTACATCTACCTCAACTATAGAGGGCAAGCTTCAAGTTGAAAATCTTGTTTAACTAAACATTATTGAATTAGGGTCTTCTTGACATGGATAGAATGTCATAAAAGACAACTAAAGATCGAGATATCTATGTTAGAAGAGAAATTGGAATGTGTTGTAGTAGGTGAAGCTTTAATTGTAGACATTGAAATTGATTTCATGAAGCTAGGAAAAGTCATTGCCAAAGCAAGGTGTGAAGTTATAGTTTTAAAGGATGAAACAAAAGCTATCCAAATATAGCAAGAAAACATGAAAAAAATGAGTGGCAGTTCATTTTGGCCTAAGCCCATTATTCACCCTAGTGGGCAGGGAGATAATGATAACCAATGTATATAGTTATAAAACCTTATGGATTTCGCTTTCGAGTTTTTCATTATAATGATGTTGCCATTATTTCTTGCAAACACACTTACTATCCATTTTATTTGGGAGAGCTTTTGAGGGAAAACAATAATTGTTATGTATGAGGACAAGTTTTACACCTTGATTGGATGCAAAGTTGGGGTTTCCAAGAAGAAGATTTTTCCATGAAGAAGTTGGCAGTTAAGATGGAAATTGAAAGTTCGTGGAAGGCAATGAAGCTTTCCCCTATAGAAATAACATCATTGTCTATTTTTTCGGGTATGAAACCGGCAACACGCTTGTTTTATGAATAATTTGGTCTTTTTTGCAATTTTGTTTAAACTTTGTAGATGATTGAAAACATCATAATAGGCATTTCAATTTTTTTTAAAGGTCACATGAATGTTTAATTAATTTTTGGAACAACTTGTTGAATTTTTATTTTGGTCATCACATCAATTTGGTTAATGGAATTTAATAATAAGTAGTGATTCTTTTCATGACATAAGCACAAAATTGGTTTAAAAATAGTCCATATTGATATTGGTAATGTTATAACCACTTGACTAGTGAATAAACAATGTAGTGGTTAAGTCACATGGTTCTTGTCTTTATTCAAGTAGTTGGTCGGTTTAGAACTAGTCCATAGTGCTTTTGGTGATGCTACAACCACTTGATTGGTGAATAAACAATGTAACTTGGTTGGGTCACATGGTCCTTGTCATTATTCAAATAGTCAGTTGGTTTAAAACCAATCCTAGTGCTTTTGATTTTATTGAAACCAATCCAAGTGCTTTTGGTTATGTTGAAACCAATCCAAATGCTTTTGGTTTTGTTGAAACCAATCCAGGTGCTTTTGATTATGTTAAAACCAATATAAACACTTTTGGTTTTGTTGAAACTAGTCCAAGTGCTTTGATGATGCTACAACCATTTGATTGGTGAATAAATAGTGTAACTTGGTTAGGTCACATGGTCCTTATCATTATTTAAGCAATTAGTTGGTTTAGAACCAATCCTAGTGTTTTTGGTTCTGTTAAAACCACTTAATTGATGTTTAGAAACAATCTAATGGTTTAATAAGATCAATCATAAGCAACATTAAGAAGATACTAAGCATTGAGGTTCATTAAAAACTTTTATTGGTGGAAATAAGACTGCAAAGGCCAAGACGAATGTGGTCAGATTATATTGTAAAATGTGTCCAAAATATAAAACAATGGATTTTACTCAATCTAGATGTATTGGATCTTTTATATACATGGAGGTCATTATGTTTTTATTTAATTTTTTATATAAATTTGTTTGAATTTAGTTGTATATGTTTAGGTTTACTTTATTTTTTGTGCATGCATGTCTGTTTGTGCAGCTAACATTTCCATAATAAAGCAAACAAAATTAAATTCCACAAGCTCTAGACAAGTTTCCAAAAGGCCCAACTTACGAACATTAAATAATAGCCCTCTTGGACTACTGTCAACCACTAGAGGTGTTCCCTTGACACCAATTAAAAGTCCAAAAGTTGGGAATTTAATTTCTAATACATAAGCTGAATCACCTTTTAAAACACATTTGGAGAATGTCACAATCCTAGCTTCCAAAAATGAACAATCTTTTTTAAATGTGCATAACCAAAATTTCCATATTGAAATGGAGGCAATTGATTATGCAAATGAGGATATTGGTGCACAAGTTGTGGAACCAACTTTGCAAACATTACAAAGTGGGTTTGAGGTTTTTTATTTTTATTCAATATCAATGGACCCAAATTTTTAAATCAATTTTAGCTAGTAACATCAACAAGTTGTTATCTTCATGCATGCATCATGTTTCACATTCCCATGATTTGTATATTGTGGTTGTATATACTTTATGTTCACACATTATTTTAGATGGCAATGAAAAATCTCCTTCAAAACAAGTTGTAGTAGATTCTATTGTAGCAAATGATGTGGCTATAGTTCCACTTCTTACTCGATATTCGTTCCAAAAACATAATGCCTCCATAGTGGACGATTTCCCAAACAAGAAAAAACCTCCAGTGAACAACCTATTGAATTTCATGATTAAAGGTGTGGTACCTCCCAACTTTGAATCTTGAATTTTGGGTTATTCAAATATATTATGTGTTGCATATTGACATCTAACTAAGGTACTAATGTGTTTGTCATAGATGTTGGCCCGAGAGGATCAAACATGGATGAAGAAGGAGTTGAAGTTAATAGTCTTGGAAAAGGAATATCCAAGGAGGAAATGACATAATTCAAAAGGAAAGTTGGCATAAATTTGCCTAAGAAGTCATAATTTGTGATCAATCAACATGATATTCAAATTTCCACATAGGGTCAATTTTAGAAAAATAACTTACTGCTAACATTGTTGCTTCATAATAAACATAAGTAGAACTTGCATACAATGGCACATAAAATCAAGAGTCATGACTTTCATAATTTTGGACATTTCAAAACAATCAAATAAACAGTTTTGTTTCTAATATGTAAAGTCTTCTAAACTTTTTTTGGAGATAAATGTTGTTGATTGAAAACCTAAAAAATTGAACTCCTGCATTTAATCATAAGTTCAATGTCACATTGATTAAAATTGAGAAATTGAACACATGTACATGTATCTAATTAAAACTTGTCAAGTATAGTATATATGTGAATTCACTACAACAAAAAATGTCCTTGTACGCCAAGTGATTTCACTAGATTTTGAATGAATTCACTAGTTTTAATAAAGAGGATTAGTTGGAAAATAATGATTTTTTTAATTTAGTGAATTGCACCCACATTTTGTAATAGTGATTGCATAATACATGACCAAGTCAAGATAAATTATGTTGTTATTTGATATGGCAGTACTCAAATTCTTCTTCTTGATTCAATTGTAATGGTGTTAGACATGTTTTGGGTCAATGAGGTTTTAATAATATACTAATTTCATCTTGTAAAATTAAATTCAAAATTGCATAATAGGGAGTACGTGATATATGATATGTGTTTTTTAATGGAAATTTTTTTTACTTGTTGAATTTATAGAAAATAAATCATGGTCTTTGGAAACATATGGTGTAATAAGCCAATTTTTGTCCAACTACTTTCATGGTTATGATTTTAGAATTTATATTTTTATAGTACATGGAGGTTCTGTTGGCTAAAGTTTTATTGATATTGAGATTCTTTTTTTTTCATTACACCAAAATGCGTCTTAATTCATTTTGGGTTTCACTAGATTTTGAATGAATTTGTACATTTTTACAATGGTGAAATTAATCAACCCCCTAGTGAATGGGGACCAATTGTTATGGACAGTGAATTGGTCCATTAGTACCTAATGAAACAAGGTTACTTTCAAATGAAATACAAATTACCAAATCATTTCATTTGTTAGTTAATTGATTAAGTAGCATGGGAATCAATTAAATTTAAATTATTTTATATGTAATGTAATATTTAATATTATTGATAATTTAATTATTTTCAACCTATGAATTATTTACACATGTCATTACTTATGTTAAATTAAAAACCTGACCTAGGTACATGGACCATGTAATCAACCTAAATATGCACCTATTCTAGGGAATTATATAGGTCAATTTACCATTGTTGACCACAAACATACCATTTGTGAAGTTTGATACCTTGACCTCTAGGATGGAAGAAAACACCCCTACCATCAAGCCATCACATTTGTTGTGATAATGTGTTACATTGCATTCTATTTATCAAATATTTCATTTTAAACATTTTAAAAACATAAACTTTAAAAATTCATATCTTAATGAAATTTTGTCCAAATGGAATGATTAAAATTTGATTTAAAAGTTTTTTCAATAATATACATAATCACATTTATTTTCTTTTGAAAGTGTAAAATCATTTGAACAATTTTGATTTTGAATATTATTCAATAACATTTCAATGACCATTTTTTTGAAACAAAAAATGTTTAATAAATGGATAAGAGTTTTGCTAATATAATAATATTACCTATGTTAGGCTATTTTCAATATTATAAGGCTACTTTCATTGTTTTAAATTATTTCACCTTACATTATTTATGATTATTTATGGTTATTCTCAATTTTTTGGCTATTTTTAGTTATTTCACCCTTAGCTATTTTCATTTATTTTAAGTTTTTTTTTTTTGTTATTTTAGGCTATTTCACTTTAGGTTGTTTTCGACTATTGTAAGTTATTTTTAACGATTTTATGTTACTTTTGGTTATTATAGGCTATTTCATTTTAAGTTATTTGTGACTATTATAAGTTATTTCATCTTAGGCTATTTTCGACTATGTGAAGCTATTGTTTGTTATTGAAAGTTATTTCACCTTATGTTATTATTAACTATTCTAAATTATATTACTATAGGCTATTTGTGACTATTCTATTAGTGGTTATTAGTGGTTATTGGTTGCTATTTTATTGGTGGCTATTAATGGATGTATTAATGGTTATTGTTAGTTATTCTATTTGCGGCTATTAATGTTTATTTTTATTAATGGCTATTGGTGGCTATTAATGGCTATTTTATTGTGGCTATTAATGTTTATTATATTAATGGCTATTGGTGGTTATTTTATTATAAGTTATTGTTGGATATTCTATGTTATATTATCATAGGCTATTGATGATTATTTTATTATAAACTATTATAAATTATTTTTATAGGCTATTATTGAATGTTATAGGTTATTTACTTTACATCATTATATTTTATTTTACATTATTTTATATTTTTATATTTAGGATAAAATAAGTTTAATAGATAAAATAGAATGACCTTGAATAACCTAAAGTATAACTTGAAATAACATATATTAATTTAAAATTTAAAAACCTATAATAAGCTACCTAAAATACCTTAAAGTAAAACACCGTATATGAGTTTAAGGTATAATAATTTATAATAGCTTATAATAACTTAGGGTATAAATTAAAATAACTAAGGTAACATAAAATAATATAGGGTATATCATAAAGTAACACAAGGCATTTAAAACGACATAAAAATAAACATGTTTATCACATTAAATTATAATAATGAATTATGTCAATTAATAATGAAACACAATGTTTACATAGTGATATTCTAGTGAAATAATTTTAACTAAGATGAAATTACTAAAATGTAATGAACTTATTTCAATTTTAAGGTCCCATAGTGATTTAAGCTAGTAAATTACACCCCACTTTTGTACTAATGTTTGCAAATAATTGTACAATCATCCTAGTTGATGAGTTCGCACTTATGTGTGACAAATGATACATTTCTTTCACGTTAATTCTATGAACTCACCTTGTCAGGTTATAATGTGAATTAATACATACCACCTTATTAACAAGCTAAATGTAAATCCCACAATGATTATTTGATGTATTGTTGGACAATCAATATGAATATATAATTGGATTTGAATGCAAGTTGGTTTAGTCAATATGAACAAGAGTATATGTGCAATTGTCGTGGAGCAACATTGATATATTGGGTCCCATATGTTATAAGGATCAAACATAAGTTGGCTTGAATAAGCTGAAAGGATTAAACATAGGTTGGTATGTGTGACATGGATGCAATAACATGTATTTACAATAGGGATATTTAATGCACGATTCAAGGTTTTTTTAAAAATAACATAATATATTTGGCAATTTTGGTTAGTTCTAAACATAATATGCAAAGAACATAACATTTATGCAGAAAACATTTGTATAATATATTTGCCAATTTTTCATGACATACATCTAAAACTTTTAATCCTTGTTAGTTATTGGGTGCTATTCACTAGTTCTTGACCTATTACTAATTGATGATAGATAGATTGTTTGCAATGTGGCCTTGAATTGTAATCAATTCAAGTTATCAACTTCGTCTAATGAACTACAACAAATCATTCAACTAGAGGTTTCTAAGCATGCAAAATTATGTTGTAAGAAACTTGATACGGTATTTAACAAATTGAAAAATAATTCACAAAAATGTGATTAACGCAAAACTAGACATGTTCATTTAATTAGCAATTTGAAATAACAATGGATCAATTCTTATTAAATATACAACTACAAATGATTTTGTAAATTTATGCATATTTAGTACTTAACATAACAAGAATTGAATTTGTCAAGGGTGAAAATAATAACTCAATTACTAAGTTCAATCTTGATTGAATTTGTTTTGTGAATTGTTCAAGTTACTTTTTAGTGCAATTCAACAATGATTACCATGGGAAATGCTACATAGGCTGAAAATTATTTTGAACTATGTAAAAATGACTATAAGAAAAGATTACATAAGTGATAAAAGACCATGAATAACACAAATTATCAAACAATGTGTTGATTTGACAATTGAAAATAACAACATCAATTCTTATCGCCTACAATATTGTAATTTTAAAAATAAATTTGTGTAATCTAAATATTTATTAGAACAAAAGTCTTGAGATCTCGATGTTTGTTTTGTCACATGTTTGTCTAGTTTCTAGTGTCAATGTTTTTTATCATTATAATCAAAATGTTTAGATCAAAATCTAGCCAAAATGAATTTTGATGGTTCTATCATTTATGCCATACATTTACATTACTTTTCTAATGGTGCACAATACATTTAGTAAAGGTTATTTATGCTCTTAAAAGAACTTTATAGCAAGAAAGTCCACCATCAAATTCACCAACAAATGACCTTGAATATCTTGTACACAAAAATCAACCCATTTGAAACTTACTTTTAACCCCCCATCCTTAGACCCTGTATGTTCGACACATAAGAAACTAAACAACTTGCTTCTATCTAGTCAATTATGTTATTTCGTCCTTCTCAAAACTTAAACATTGCCAACCTATAATTTTCCACAAGTCCATCAAAAGTTAACTTTTATAATAAAACACACACAAGTTCATGTTTTCAATCATTTATAAGGACAAATTCAAGCCTAGTTTAGGACACTCGCCAATCATGAATGTTGGTTGATGTGGGTGAGGCAACTAAACAATATCTAGAAGTTTTGTGCATGTATGCCAAAACACTTGAAAATTTGTTCATGTGCATGCTAGTTGATCAATATTGTATATTGAGCTATGCAACTACCCAATATGTTCATGGTGATTACTTTCTGGTTGAAGTCACATTTGAGCACATAGCTTGGAGATTTCCCCCCCCAAAAAAGAACAATCTATAATTCAAAACCATGCACAAATGTTTTCATAGTGACAAGGGCAAATTGGCACATGGTTTCAATCAAATTTCACTAGTAATGCACTTGATGGGGGTGAATTATTTTTCTAGATAACTTGTTAATGCTAGCCCTTAATCCAATAATCTAACATCTTCCAAGGCTTCCAAAATAACTTTTGTTATTTCTTAGGTGAGTTCATATGTGGCATAGTTGCCTTTCACATCATGACAAGCAGGTGGCATAAAAATTTTTGAAGCCAAAATCAAGTTTGAAAACACAGAGGCATGAGGTTTATCATTTCAAGGTGTGTAAGATTGATTCCTTACAACCAATCTTTAGTACCAAAAGATATGCACCACATTTTTTGTCCACACATTGCCATTTTCATCATTGAAGGAAGTGACTACGATATGGGGACCTTTATTGACAAGTAAGAGCCAAAATGGCTCATCAGTTAAAGTAGGTATTGTTACATTATCACATGGACATAGATTTTCAGCAATCCATTCATTACTAATACTAGCCTCTATTTCCTCATCTAAGTCATGCATATCATGAATTTCATTTTGAATCTTCAGAGTGTAATTTTTGGAAAAATCAACACAAGAAAACATTGTGTCATGTGCAAGATTTTCCAAACACTCGCAAAATTGAAAATCCTGCCATTTAGAAACATAGTTATGAAGGATAAATTCCTTCAAATGTGGAGTAAAATACTGCAACAATTCTCGAGGTTAGGTTTCATGGTACTCAACTTTTTGCGCTTTCTTGTCCTTTTCATCATTTGTCTTTCCAACCTTTTCATAGTTAATGTTTTTCTAATTAATTAGTTTGTCAAAGTGTAGTTTCTTAGGACATATTTTCAAATTTTTGACTCCACATTCCAAATAGTCACCTTGAAGGCAACTTTTTGCATGCCAAAGAGACAAGGTAGGTTTGGAACATAGGATTAATGTCCATAAATCAATTAAATTAATAAATACAACTAGGTTTACATAACACATAGTTGTTGAGTACTTTGCATCTTGCTAGCCACATTCACATTGCATACTTTGCTACATTTGCAGTCACATGGGTAAATGCACAATATGGTGGCTCACTTTTTAAAATTCTTGTATTCCACAAAAGTTCATGTTCTAATGTTAAAATTTTAATTTTTTATGGTACCATTGGTTAAATGGTAATGAAGTCCATGTATTAAAAGCAATAAAGTCCATATTAATAGGAGCCTAAGTAGAGATTCTAAATATGTGCACCTTTGAAAAAAAATTTGGAAATGAACAAAAAACAACAACGTTATGGACTTATGAAAATACAAGTTAATTTAAGGCATTCAAAAGTTCATAGGTAGAATTTGGCTATGAACCTTAAGGAATTTTTCATAGAAAAATGTATTATTTCATTCTAATTCATATGTTAAGTCACTATAAATAATTTTTGAATAAAATTTAAGATGAACCTTTCAATTTTCTATCATTCTAATCAACCAACTAGTCCATAATTTTGAATTTCAAATGTCCATTTCTACTAGCATATGAACTTTTTATTGATAAACAACTACACAAATAACTTCATAATGAAGTTGCTAGTTTATATTCGATTACCAATTAATAAATTTTAAAATATACTACTCACCATGTGCCTTTGAACAAGGCGTACCCAACAAAAAAACATAATTGTGACATCAAAAGTAAGCCACCATACCTTGCATTCACCCACATGCATCATGGATCCCCTTCCCAATGCTTCCCATATCATTGATAGCAAGTGTGTGCTTTTTCAATTCCATGTGGTAGTGGCAACAACTAGTGTTCCAAAGCTTCAATCGATGTACAAACCATGGTTTCAAGGATTGAAATAATGTGAACATGATGGGAACTATAGGATGTGTAGTCTTAAAGGTTATGAAAAATTCCAGCTACACACATGCATAATATGTGGTCCAATTTAAGTGAGTTTTGTCAATCCCATGAACAAAACATATAAAGTTAAGTACTAATTCTCAAAGACCATCACCAACTACTAACAATTTGCAATTGTCTAACATCCGTTCATGAACGAAATGTTGCTGGTATTAATAACACAACATAGAACAAAACTAATTTATATCAAAAACCATGGATTTATGCCATCAAATAATGCAATTCATGAATTGAATCATATTCAAAATTGAATCTCAATGCAATTTTGCATTTGATTCAATTGAGTCTTAATCTAACAATAATAAACTCAACTATGAGAATTCAATGAAAGGGAGGAGAAAGGACTATTTCAAGCCCAACATACTTCAATTTTCAAGTTAAAGCCTTAGAGCAAATTGACACTTGCAAATGACTTGGTTATTGAGTTGAATTAGACTTCAAGTCCTGTGGACTTTCATAAGGAAACCAACCATAAGTAAAAATTGTTTAGTTGTTGGATAACCAACATTTAATTCATTGGCTTACCTATAATAAAATCGACTCATAGAATGTTTCATAAATGGCATCTAAAACCCCAAGTTTTCATTGGATCACCCTAAACCTATAATACAAAACAATAATTCAAGAAAGGCTTGTAGCATATCACACAATTTCAGTAGTCTAGCACATGGGCCAATTCAATTAAAATGGTCATTTGATTCATTGTCAAACAAGTCAACCAAAAGAATGGTGATTTTGGATCTGAAACCAAGGACTACACTACTAACAAAGGACTACCATTCAAAAATCAACAACTTAAGTGGTGATTTTAACATTCTTTCAAGGTGCTAATAATAATAAGCACAAACATTGCTTTCACAAGGACAAAAGGAAATCACTAGAAGAAAAACTTGTCGTTTATAACCAATTGTTTGTAATTCAAACTATCGTTTACAACTATTATAGTCGCAAACGATTGGTTGCAAATGATTATTTTTCTTCTACTTGATTGACATAACAACTTATAACCATTGTTTCATCATCCAAGCACAAACATCACTTGAGCAAGGACAAAAGGACTTACCAAACAATGTCTAACCACTACTTCATCACCTAAGCACAAAACTCCTTACAATTGTCAAAATGAATTAGCACTAACATTTCATTTACATTGTTGAAGAACTTGTCAATTCTTTTGTAGTAATTATGTTAATAGACATGGTAACCTTCATAACATTGCTGCTTAGGTTTGTGTAATTCAATGTTTTTAGGGTAAGCATTATAACAACAATAAAAAATTCAAAATGAAATAAGAACATACTTATGAAACTTGTAGATAATGAGCCACATGCTCCTCATGCACCTTAAACATGTTTAACTTCATGTTTGAGCCCTACATCACATGTGGCTATACTTCGCATGTTACATATTTAAGAAACATGTTCTGAACCAACGAATGAAAAAGGAATTCTCCAATGATAATCTATTGAGCACTGTGTTTTAGCTCCTTAACATATTCAAAAACAAAAAATGTTAATTTTCTTGAAAGATCTACAATGATTTTCTAAATTTGACATTTGATAATGTGAAAAGATTTGGAGGTCATAACCTCAAAATTGAAACCTTGTGCATTTTGAACTGTAGCTTTTTTTATGTGAGCTGTTTTCCAAAGTTTGTGTTGTTTCACATGTTCATACACAAACAACACATCTTGGGTTTTATGGTTGGGCTTTGTGATTACGTCTTAATCAAGAAAGACATATGCAACTAGCCATTCATGAGTTATTAAACCCATGTCATTTCACCCATTTAATCACAAAGGACGTTTGATCACTAAGCCCAATCATTTTATCGACTATTTTTTATTTATTTTGGTTTAATATTGAAATTCCATGTCATCAATACCTTAGTATTATGTGCAAAGTGCATGCCATTTAAACTTAATCATTTTATTTGACTAAATGTTACAAAAGACGCCTTGATGGATGGATGACATGTCAAAAATTTATAAAAACATTATGGGTCATTACACATGACCAAAAATCAACCTAATTTAGCCCATGTAGTTAACGTAACCAAAAGTCAACCTAGCCTAGCTTGCCTAGCCAAAAATCAACCTAGGTTAACCTAGTTTAGTAGCTAGTTAGGCAACAACACATTTCTTTTCTAGCAATACCTCAATGTAATCTTCTACCACCCCTAGCCCATGTGTGTCTTCCTCCATTTGAACAATTCATTAGGCAACAAATGGTTCAATTTCAAGATTCTATTTCGGAACATTTGCACCATCATACCCTTTCTAACATGTTTTTCAACAGGACATTTGAGGCCCATCGTGCTTGAATTTTATCATGTTCTAGCCTAGGGGTGGGTGCTTGGTTTATAGTTTGACCAATCTTCCTAACCTTTCGATTATCTTCCCCAATTTTTTCCACAACACTTCATATGTGACTTGGACTACCCCATCCTTCAATTGTAGGCATCCCTCAATGTGTGTGCACACATCCTATCAACCTTATGGATATCCACCTTTTACGTTGTGTTCATGGCTCAGAACACATTAGAACCCATGATGCAATTTGCAACACCTTTGTTGCCATTGCATGAGATGATGGCTTCCATGTGGGACAAAAACAATTACATGCGCTTCCTTCAACCACATTCAACTCCTCTCATTGATGAGTTGACATTGTGTTTACCAAATATAACATTCGCATTTTAGTTGATGTTGTCATTGTCGAGTTGTCGACCCAATTTGAACATATTTACTTCCCTGATTTTGCGCAATTTAAGGATATGCTGCCTCTAATGCAACTCAAGCCAAGGATAGGAGTTATCACAACCAACACCCCATTGATCAATTTCTCCCCTTAATAATTGAATTATTTGGCTGCTTACACAAACATGCTAATGTGTTTTTATAGGATTATGCCAATGCCATGTGGAGCTTGAAAGGGCTAGAGGCCCCCCATCTTTCTACTTTGGTCATCTTTCTTTGTCAAAAAATTTCGATCACATTATAAAAAATGCAAGCATTTTCCATCTTAAGTTAGGTGGTAGCTGTAAGCTTAGCCAATTCTCGACTTCCACCTTTTCAAGACACACCTCCCATCACCACGACCAATCTATTGCAAGTTGTTGGTTTTTGACATATAAATATGGCTAACCTACCACAGGTGGCCAATTGTGGACATGGAGAGATTTTCATAATTACTTTGAATCAACTTGACATCTTATCACTTCTCCTTTTCCTTAATTTTATTCCTTTATACATTTCCTTAATCTATAGTGTGTTTTTTAATAAAGCTTTCCAATAATTATTACTATAAAAAGTATGAGTAACACCTCAATGCACAATAATTGGAATTTCATGGCAAGTTCAATCCAACATTCATCACTAATTTAAATTCATGGGTAAGATTATAGATATATTTAATGAAATAAAAGAATTTTTCTTTGATTATGTTTTAAAATGCCTTTCTTTTGACATTAATATTTTCAAAGTTTTTTCTTAAGCCTACTTTTTTCCTTTTATTAAATGTTTTAAAAAGTTTACCTTATGAACAAATACCTTATTTTAACTTGATGTCATGTTTTTAGTGTTGTAAAAGTGATCTCCCCTTGACTACAACAATTACAAGGAGGATTTTCTTTCTTTCTTTGGGGCAGGTGGGAGGGGATGCAGGGGTTCCCAAAAATTATTCTTGAGTACCTAATATGTGGGGTGCATGACAACTTTTTTTTTGGTGCAAAATTTCACACTGTTGTGTTTTTTTGCAAATTGGCTAAATTGGCTTATGGACGATTGCCACTCAGCTACATCACAAAATTGAAAAAAAAATGAAAAAGAAAAACTCTGGTGTATGATGGTGATGGTATTTGTTGAATTTAGGTTTTTGGTAAGAAAACAAAATAATGGGCACAGGTAATGTGGTTTCTCCCATCTATGTGCCCATGCAAAGTGGATGAAAATATTAGGTATCATATTTTGGGTGGCTCACCTATGTATATGTTTCCTTATATTTAATACTAACAGAAGGACTCTGCAAAATAACCATCTATTCAGCTAAAAATAAAACAAAAAACCCTATTTAGCTGTATAAAATTATAAGCACTCCCCTAAAATAAGGATTCAAGCTACATAATTATAAGTACATAAAACCAGTAATATTCAGCTATTGATGGGTGACCTAATTAAGAGGAGGAGAAACTTTGGCGAGAGATGGATGAATGAAAATAAACACCCTTATTCTCTTGGACACAGAGAGATGAAAGGAGACCATAAAGATGAAAAAGGGTTGTCATGCCATCCAATAATGAGTCCATCTGGATTCTGTGGAAGGGAGGAATTTGGGGGAGGGGGAAGTGCGGGGGGATGAGGAATGGAGGATGTGGAAACTTTAGGATTTGAAAGACCCCATTAAAATTGGTCACTTACTAGTATCCCATTAAATCCAACGGTTGGGTTCATGAGGTGTAGACTCTCTGGTTACACAATTCATGAGGTAGACCGTCCGATGAGTATTCCAATAGGTACCTACCTGGGCACCTGTTGGGGATGTGTGTTGGTGTTTTTTAATAAATTTTTTAAATTAAAAAAATAGTGATACAAAAAAAGAGAGTACCCACTACTACCCATTTCCCGATTATCCTTCCCAACTATTTTTTTTAAAAATAAAAAAAGTAAAAAACTCGACGGCCAGAAATGGGCCACGCACAGCCAGGCGATAACGGGTAAAAGATATGGTCCACTGTGCGACCGTGCCCTAAATCCGCGCAGTCTAGCCGCTGCTTTTCCCCTCCCCCCCCCCGCCCCCCCTCCTTTATCCTATGGGCTGCCCAGAAAATATCTCGCGGGGATCTGCGAAGGCGTCTCTCCGGCCAGATACAGATTTCGCCCACGGCCTCGTCTGCCATTGGTCACATGTCTGGAAATTTTCTGGTTCCGCCAATGGCGTGCAGCGGAGATTCGCCACGTAGATATGTGGGGGGGTGGGGGTAGGGGGGGCCGCAAAAAAATCTTTTGTGATACGATTCGCTCTCGCCTGCCATGTAGGATCTCACCCGACGTTACACCGGGTCGTCTCTCTCCGTTCCTGAGCGCTTTGGTGTCGCGAGCGAGTGCTGCCCTTATTCCTTCTCTCTCTCTCGTGCGCGCGCGTACACTTCGTGGTTTGTGTGCTTGGTGCGCTTCTCTTTTATTGGCTTTTTCATACCCTGATGCGTAAAAGATCTGTTTTCGGAGATTTGGGAAGTGCGCGAAGCGTTGGATCTGCTTTCGACTGCGCCTTTGGTTGTGGAAATTTCGGCCTGGAGGAGGCCTGGTGGTGCTGCTGCTTGGTGTCGTCGTCTTGGGTTTCGGCTTTTGTCGCATTGGCTCATATGATGACGGCTATGGGGGGTTTTTTTTTCCCTCTCTCTCTCTCTCATTCCTTTGTAGAGGTAGAATAGGGAAAGGATTCGAGCCTGGTGGGTCTAGGAGGTGTTGCGGCGGAGTGTTCTTTTGTTTTCTTCTTTGAATAAGGCGTTGGAGAAAAATTGCTCTCTTTCTCTCTCGGACGCTTTGTTTTTGTGAGAACGAGGGAGGCAGCAGGATGGGGTTGGAATCGGCTTTCTACGGAAGTTAACGGTTTCTGCATCTTTGGAAGAAGAGGTTTTGTTAGGAGGGAAAGGATCTCTCTGTGCTCAGGAACGTAGGTTGAAGCGCATAGCATGCTTCTTTTTTGAGGAGGCTATACCCACCCACCGTGAGGTCTTGATTATCTCTGCCATACTCTATTTGTTTCTCTTTCTCTTTTTCTTTTTCTCTGAATCAGTCCCCAAGTGGAACACCGTCTTCCAGGCATAAGGATTATCGGGCCCTAAGAGTGAGAGAGCCAAGCAGCAGCTGCTGTGCCCTCACAGTAGAGAGCCAGCAACTTGGAAACCCAAAGAAGTATGTCTGAGGATGATGAGCATATCCTTGACTTCTCCTTACTTTCAGGTGTCTCACCCTCACCTCCTTCTCTGCTTTGCAAACTTTCCCCCTTCGATCGAGAACCTTCAGCCGCAGTTCTCTCCTCAGCTTCTATGTCCCCAGATTCTTGCTTTGCAAAAAGAGATTTCGAATCAAACTACTGCTGGCCAGTCATGCCAGCAGTCTTTTTGTTGGGTATGATGAACAACACACACTGAAGATCTGTTTGCTGGTTGAAGATTTTGCAGGTGTATTGTTGCTGCAGAGGAAAGTGATTTCTAAGGATTTCGAGGATTGTGCCAAGAAGATTACCTACTTGGATTTGCAAGAGTTTGAAGGAATTGCTGCAGCTGGGATTTCAGAGACTGCTGCTGCCACCTTGAGGAGGTGGTTGTAGTAGTGTCCTCCTTTGTTTGCAGTGCAGCAGGCAGCCAGGCAGGACAGGGGTGGGTGTGTGTGCAGCAGGCAAAGGGGGCATTATTGTGCATCAGGATTGTGCCTGCTTGTTTTCTATGACTGCTGCTGGTGAGTCTGATTTTTGTCGGCCGAGCCAGTCTCATGCAAGAGCAGACTGCTGTACACAGCAGAATGTGGAAGTGTTGGGTGCAAGTAAAAAGCAGCAGCAGCAGCTGAAGGGGATTTACAGGACTCAAAATGATGGGGGCACTGGTTCTCTTAAGGAATGCAAAGGAGCTGCAGAGTGCAGAAGAGGAGGTGGAGGTAATCTTACTGGAGCTGTCGAGAAAGAGCTGAACTGTGCAGATGAGATTGCAAGATTGAATGGACACAAACCTAGAGATGGTGGAAAGATACTGAAGGACCACATTCGAAGTAGGGAAACTGGAAATAGATTTCCTTACAAAGATCCAAGGAAAGCACCTTCTAGACCTGATGCATGTATTGAATACATTGTGCTTGAGGATGATTTCAAGGAAGGAGATGGTTCTTCTGCTGCTGCTGCTGTATTTTATCCCAAACAGGCGGAGCAGAAACAGCAGCTGCGCCAGGTGCAACCAGGCACAAATGTCTGTTGGGAGAGCTTTCTACCACAACATCATGTGAAGGTGCTCTTGGTGGAGGATGATGATGCAACAAGACATGTAGTGAGTGCATTGTTGAGGAACTGCAACTATGAAGGTCATTCATTGGCCCTCTTTGACTTGAACCACAGATGATGCTCTCTTCAAATGGTAGTTTATCAATGGCCATGGAGTACAGTCTGACCCATGACAAGCCCAACAAGTAAAAGAGTGCTTGTAGAGCTCTCTCCCTGAAGCTTCAAAAGCAAAGGGGGGCTCTTTAAGCTTTCTTTCTGCTTCAGGAATTCCAAAGTGTGTCAATGGGCATGGAGTAAACTGTGACCCATGACAAGACCAACAAGTAAAAGAGCGCTTCAAGAGCTCTCTGCCTGAAGCTTCAAAAGCAAAAGGGGGACTCTTCAAGCTTTCTTTCTGCTTAAGGATTCCCAGAGTTTGACATTTCCAAAGTGCAAATTCTTGTCATGGTTGTTTTGGTTTGGTTGGAACTGACATAATGTTTACCTTCGAAAGTGCAATTCTGGGCCTTTCTTTACAATCTCATAGATATGTGTAGACAGTTGCAGGTTACTGTTCTCATTTAGTATAAGAATAATCCATGTCTGCTGTGCTCTGTGATGATTTTGCTGTGTGAGTGGAGAGTCTGTTTCTGAGACCTAAGTTGGAAACACTGTGGCCTGTTTCAGTCATTGCAGCTGCAAATGCAGTGATGGCTTGGGAGCTGCTGGAGAGTCCCAGTAATCAGTTTGACCTAGTATTGCTGGATGTTGTAATGCCGTCACTCTCAGGAGTGGATTTTCTTTTGAAGATAATGAAGCACAACTCTTTCAAGCAGATTCCTGTTGTCAGTAAGCTCCTAACTCCATGAATTCAATAAATTGGACATGCACTGAAGATAAGTAACAGAAGCTACATGCTGCTGACATTTCTTAACCTGATATGCACTACTGACAGATGGTCTTTTCCAATTGCAGTGACATCAAAGCATGATAGCATGGACATTGTATACCAATGTTTGTCCAAAGGAGCAGCAGATTTTTTGGTCAAACCCGTCCGCAAGAATGAGTTGAAGAATCTGTGGCAGCATGTCTGGAGGAAGCGTAATATAGTGAGTCATCCGTTCTGCTTGTTTATCCCTATTCTTCTGCTTGGTCTGGACACTAATCTGCAGGATGTTTTTTCAGACTTGTAAATTTGCACTGCACCCAAGTTTTGCCATGTGTTCATATCATCACCCTCAGTCTCAAGGTACCATCAGTGATGTGGTCAGCATACATGGTTGTGTCAAAATCATATTTTGCTTTTGGACTTAGTTCTGACATATCTGAACTTGTTGTGGGTGGTTGCAGTCTGCCAATACTGAAGTTGGTAGGACTGTGAACCAGACACAGAAGTTGGTTCCCCAAGACAGCCCAGTCAACTCTGACAACAATATGAGTGGGAGCAACAATGTAAATGATAGTGAGAATGCTGGTGGCGGTGGCATGAATATCAATGGAGGAAGTGATAATGGCAGCGGCAATCAGGTATGACCTACCATATTCTATCATATGTTTTCTTGTCAGTTGTTACATTTGTGTCCAAATCCTCTGAATCATGACTGATTTCTCTTTTCTTTTTCTCTTGAACACATATTTGAATGCCTGTGCAGGTGCAGAGAAATCCTTGCCCTTGTCCAGTGGCTTTAGATGGTGAGGAGGATTGTCAGACAATTTCTGAAGACAAATCCTCATCTGGTACATCTTTGCTTTCCTTGTCATCAATCAATCTCACATTGATTTGTGTTGGTGTTTGAAACCTTTCATCCTAGGCTTCTATTTTTTTAATCTAGTGTTGCTGAAGGTTTTGCCACATGCTCACTCTGTGAACAGATCAAACTCTTGGATGTGACTTGAAGATGGCAACCCCTAGGCCAACTCCAGTTGGCATTGATGAAGCTCAGCAAGAAACAGATGGACATCAGAAAATGGATTTGGATGACCCAGCATTTGCCATGCAGGGAGAGGGAGCTTGTATGGTGGAGAAGGGCAATCAGCAGGAAGGTGAACCATCAACTTCAGAAGCTGATGCCTCTGCTGATAGGAGATCTCAAAAAGCAGTTGATTTGATTGGTGCGATTGGGTGTCAACCACCTCCAACAACTGTTGAACAGCCGGGAGAAAGTGCAGATCCGAATGAAATTATGGATCAGAGGGGAAGTAATAGCCCAAAGGCAAAAGAAAACTTGGGGTCAGATTTTCACTCCCCTCCAACTCTGGAGCTAACTTTGAAGTGGCCCAGGAGTGCTGTTGACAAGGATGTAGATGGTGATGAACAGCGGGGGCTGCGCCAATCTGGAAGTTCAGCATTTTCCAGGTGAATATGTCATGTTTCCAGACTGATGTTTTTTGTTAAGACATGCAAAATCTTTTTTACTTTTTGAAGCGGATCAAACACATATCTTCCATGCAATGATTTCTCTCCTTTCCCTGTGTTCTGAAAACCAGCTGCACTTGCATTCTCTGTGGTTCCACTTAGAGTCATGGTGATTTCTGGGTATACATTGAGAACTGTGGCTGATAATATGATTTCCTCTACAGATATAGCACTATGGGTCTTCAGCAGCAGGAGCATCCATCAGGTGGAACACCTCCACCTAAGGGACATCAAATGGAAGGTGGGACCCGAGTCTTATTGCATGGAGTTTTGGCTGTGAATTCACTGCATCCTCAGCAAATGGAAATGGCACCAGATGGGACAGGCTCATCAAAGGGCAGTGGGGAGGTGCAAACCCCCTTGAAGACAAACGCGCAGAAGCTTCACACTGGAAGTGGTCAAGACACAAGCTCTTCGGTGATGGCACAACCAGTGGTCCAGACTGGATCTAAAGCAACTAACAAAGAGGCAGGAGCAGTGCATGGTGTACCTAGGGTCACACCAAATCCTTCACCTGAACATTTGCACCATGAGGGAATTTCAACTGGATATGCACCACCAATGCATCCCATGTACTATGTTCACCCTGGGCCTCCTTGGGTGGCAGCCCCTTCAGCTTACATTTCAGATCAAGGAGAGGTTTTCAACCATCCCTCAGCATATCAACAGCATGTTGCTTTTGGACATCTGCTGCACCCGCAGAATCACCAACAACAGCAATATTATCACAGCCACCATCGGCACAACACTCACCATCATGAGCATCAAAATCATACCCCGAGTTTTCAACCACCGCCTCTCCCACCACAGCAAGAAGAGCAGCCAACAGTTGGGACTCCTCACTGTGGATGCTCTGCTCCCACAGTCTTGGATGGTAACAATGGGCAAAGTGGTAGCAGTAGTGTGTATGGGAATGGTTCCTCAAATGAAAGTCCCTCTACAACTAAAAATGGCAGTAATGGACACAATGACAATGGTGTAGCAGTGGGGACTAATGGAGACAGTGCTGGCAATTCTGGGAGTGGAAGTGGGGTGGACAATTCTACAAATGTGACTAATAGATTTGCTGGCTTTGATGGTATTATGCCAGCCTGCACTCCTGAAGATCGGTTTGCTTGGCGGGAAGCGGCATTGAACAAATTCCGGCAGAAACGAAAGGAACGATGCTTTGCAAAGAAGGTACCCACAATCTGCCTGCCTGTAGAATGCGGTGTGAACATATCATCTGATTGTTTCAGCTGGACCGAATAAATTACACTTCCCCATTGCAAATTTCAAGTGTGCTTGATCACAATGTTTTCTCAATACGATCTGTCATGGTATGCAGGTTCGCTATCAAAGCCGAAAGAAGCTAGCAGAGCAGCGACCACGAGTGCGTGGTCAGTTTGTGCGGCAAACTGTACAGGACCTGATAGATGAAGCAGCTTAAAAGAGCTCATCATGATCCTGTCAGTGTCACTGTCTGAGAATCAACCACCTTTTGACAGACCTAGTCTCTGTGGCTGGTTTCACAAGAAGTATAGTACTGTGGTATTCTACATTTGTTTATTGGGCATGTGCATTTCCGTGTATTTTGAAAATGTGACATTTTTCTGGCTTTTATCTGGCAGCAAACTATCCATGAAGATCGGTTTTGGTCTCTAACCAAATCTTGAGTTCACTGTTGTTTAATGTATTTTTCTCTATGTATAGGATATTGGTGAAGGATCTGCTTGTAATTACTGGCAACTGCTGCTATTCACATTCTTCCAGAGCTGCACCCTTTCATTCAGGCTCCCACTACTTCTGGTTTGTAAACTATGAGGTACATATTTGGGTGTAGATTTGATGCTTCTATTAGGTTAATTAGTTGTGGGGTGTACCCAAAGGTTTCTGTTTGCTGAAGGAGAAACTTTGATTGGTCCATCAGCAATATTTTTGAAACATTGAGCACTCCCTGAAAGAGAAGCCCAGAGGTGCTTCCCTTTGGCCCTACTTTGTTTAGTATATATATATACATGAAAGTTTAACATAAAAAGTATTTATAATTTGAATTTGAACATGTTCTTTGGATGGTGAGCTTTATGGAAGTTAAATGAAAGTTTCCTTCAACTAGATAGAGATAAAAACTATAATCATCCATCTTTCAATTTAGTAACATTTTTTATTGGGCATGAAACATCTGGTCCATTCCTCATTCCCAGTTTTTCATGTCCTGAAACAAAATTTCATACTCTTCCTGTTGTTCATGTTCGATTTTTGCGTGTGTTTTGAAGTACTTAGTCCTGTTCTATTGAAACCTGTCATGGTTTTCACGACTTGCACTGGAAATAGGTATCCTTCATGCTGGTTTTCGGGCTTCTGTCACAAACTTATGCAAGTTTTTTTATCTAATTATAACAATAAAATTTGTATATTTATTCATTAATTTCAAACTATTGCATGATTTTCTTTATTTGTAATACACTTGTTCACGTTTCACATACTCAAATATCCTAGTTGCCTATTATAAGATCATGAAAAAATATAGATTTTTGAAACATTAGAAATGAGTTGGTTTTTTGAAAAATAATAATTGTTCATTTTGCCAATGTGAGAAGCTAACCTTCAGCTACAGTAGTTTGAATTGCTCCATCTATTCATGGTGTGAAACAAAAGCTGAAAAATTTACATACAAATTTTTCACAAAATTTGTTGAACAGGTGAAAGCCTCCCCACCATGTGTGTGCCACATAAATCTATTCAGTACCAATTTACTGTCCCATCTCAATTCCAGCAAACAAAGGGCTTTTTCCAGACCTGTATCTGATCAAATGATGTGCCGCTGCACTTGCATGACCTGCACAGCTACTCAAGTGAGGAGATAGTCACTCAAAATTGTAAAAAACAATTGAAAGGCAAGGATTTCACCACACCACCCCCCCCAAGATTTCACCACTTTCCGAAGGTGTGCAAGGCCAATGGCTTTTACACAAAGCTCAAGACCTCAAGTCCCCCACACACAAAATTGCATAAAAAAGATAATATTTTTCAGCACTGCACCAATAACCAGGTTTGAGAATGGACACATACCAAAATCCTGAAAGTCTGAATCATGGGATAGGACTCAGAATTGAAATTGCTATCATACTTGCATGTCACGTTGCTTTCTGCAGCTAGAAATCTGACCCAACAAATTAACAAGGTACAAAAAGTACCAAGTCAACACAACATAATCACCACCTAAGTTTTGTGCTTCAACAAAACAACTCTTCAAAAGAGGGAGGCAGCTCTATCACTTCTCAGACAACCTGATGATCCAATACTCAGTAGTATCCAAGACCACAGACGTGTGGCTGGAGATTCAGTCAGGATACAAGCAAGCCTCTGTACAAAACCATTGGGGAAGTCACAGAAGACATTTTACTGGCCAGGCAAGACAAGAGAAGAGGAACACTTTGGATGTTAATGAAGCAAACAATAGATCTGAGCAGACATCAATCAAAATTCAATACTAGAACTCCATCAATTCTGAAGTCAATGAACAATATTTAATCTAATAGTAGTTCTCAAATTCAACTGCCCAGAAATTGAGTATGAAACAAGGTGAAATGTTCTCTTACCAATAGAAATAGTGAGTAGCAAGAGGATGATGAAGTTCTGAATATAATCCATGAATGATTCCACCACAAGATAGATGATTTCTTCTTGACCAGCCAACCCAATCGCCTTCTCAATTCAGCCATATGCCCCCTGGTTGGAGATTTCACAAGAAGAACGTTCACTGGATGGGGCATCCACATCCATCAGCATTCCACCACAGCTTGATTCCAAAAGATGCATAAGAGGAATGATTCCTGGAAAGGTCAGTCTTCCAATTGCAAATTTCTTGGTAAAACGTTGGTCCCTCACTTATTCATCAGCGTACCTGTATTGGATGAAACATCCCCTGTATACTACTACTCCTAGCAAGGGATGACAGAGAGAAGTCCCCACATGTCATGACCTCAGCATTATTATTATCCTCGAACACATTCAAATTCTTTTGTTCTCCTGGTGTCCAAAAGTAATGGGAGAAACCAGATTTGCTGCAGCAACGGAAATCCACTTCCCCTGAAGGCAACACTTTGGATAATACTCCCATGCAATTTTGCACATTCATCATTATGCCACCACCTTGAACTTTTTGTGCCTCATCATTAATTTCCAAGTGTCTTGAACAACTTTCTTCAAACATCTGGAAAAACTCAGGACCCACCAGACCAGAAACACTTGAGGATGATGAGTCCTTAAGCTGGTGTTGTGTCTCTTCTGGAAAGAACTTTTCCCACAAACCTTTGAAAACATTGTCTGGCTCCTCTGGACTCTGCATCTGATTATGCTTGTCCAGCAAAGAACATGCATGACATGAATCAACACAAACTTTCGGGCAGGTGAAAGCTGGGCAAGGTTGTTGTGCACAAGAATCACTTCCTGAAACCAATGCTGTCATGTTGTTGTGTTTCTCAAAACGCTTCAAGAAAAACCCAAGTGACAGACCCTTAAACAGCCTTTGTTTCACCAATTTCCCAAGTCCTTTTCTAGGAGGACTCCATAGTGGCTGGTTAACAACATCTGTCACATCCCAAGGTTGACCGGATAGTCTGAAACTCAGGCAATGTTCCAAGTTTCCACTTAAGGATTGGAAACCCACTGAGGAATTATTGGAAATTGATATCACCTTACTGGAATTGGCCTTGGATCTACCACCTTGAGCAGCAAGTGCAATTCCATTTTCGGTTATTTCTGCATCTCCAGAGGATAATGGTACGGAGGAGTCTCTATTGACAAACTTCTTCTGTGCATCCAACCCAGAATCAGAGCTCCAGTTCTGTTGTATACTACTTGTTCCCACCCTATACCAACCACTGCCATTGGAACCAGCATCGTCTGGTATACTTCTGATCAGCTCCATAGGTTGAGGGGAAGATTTGAGACTGTATAAGGAGCTACGTTGACGTTCAACTCGTACTGTACCTCTGCCTGACTCATTGCTTTGCTGTCCTCCAGCTAACCTCCCATCAGCAGCAGTCCCATCCCCTGTTACTCGTGGAGGGCGAGCAGATGACCTGTAACAATAGAAAACAACAAAATCATTAATCACCCAACACAACAACATGCAGCAAATGATTGATTACAATCGAGACATGGAAGCCAAACACACAGGACTTCATAAACATGCACTTCAAGAAATTCTTTGCTGTGGGTCATGGTCTTCAAAACCTAATCTGATAACACAGCATACTTGCTACCAACTGCACAGCATAAAGTTACACAGAAGGCAAGAAAGAAGCATATGTACCTGGCATAGAAAAGCATATACGCCCTTTGAGAAGTCACTTCAAACAAGTCCACTTTTTTCACCTGTGACAGACAATAATTCCCACATTGTCAACATGCTTATTTATTATTTGCCAGCTTGAGCGAACTACTACTAGTTTTGTTGTAGTAATGCATCTAGAACATGACAAACTATTCCCAAATACAGAACCAGTAAGACTTTTTACCTTACTGTCATCAATCTTGTACCAATGGCCAAGAGAGTTCTTTATGTAACAGATGTAATGTCCGGAGTCAGAAGCATTTGATACATCCAAGTGGACAACCACTGCATAGAGATGATAAAGTGGTGGTTTATCCCCCTCTCCACTCATGTATGGCACCATGTCCAAAACTTCAGGGAAAGTAACTCGCTTGTTCAGCTTCCCAAACTTCCCACCCTGAATGCATGCCATTTTTTCCATGAAGTTAGCAGACCAAGTACCAGTAGGGTAATCCAGAATCACCCTGCAAATTGCTGCATCGTACATGTCCGCAAAGTTCTAGCATTCAAAACCTGTAAGTTGCTGCTAAACAATGTAGCTTATTCAAGCCACAATAAGCTTGTGAGGGTACTACTCATTCATTTCATGTTAGGTTGTGTGCATCGAAAGAGGCCTACTTTGCACATGAACAAATGACACACCAAATTATGGCAGGAAAAAAGAAAAGTGGGTACAAGCAAAATTGCAGATTGTAAATTGAGAAAATTGAAATGAAGTGAAATGCAATTTGAGAATTGAATCACCTGAAAGCGCTTTAGTGCAACAGTGAGAATATTAGGTGCTTCGTACACAGTAAGCCGCTTATGTGCATTCACAAATGAATTACAACTGCAGCACAGCAGGCAGTTACAACAAAAATATAAACTCAAGTTGAAGAGTAATAAGAGTATATAGTGACAAGTTCAAGAAAATCACCAAAATAAACTTCCAGAGCAGGACAAGATGTACATACTGGTCACATTCATACTTGTTTACACCATCCAACAATTCAGTACTTGTGAATTGACCAAGAGCATCTTCCAAGGACTTCACATTGCCTTGGATCTCCACTGCAAGGTCCATCATGGGCTCATATCGATTAGATTCATGCAGGCACTGCATACATTTCACCTGCAAGCCAGAGCATTGAAATGCAACCCACTCATGGTAAGACCCAAGGAAGTCTATGGGTACTTGTATAGACAGACATGTAACAGACACCTTTAACCAGACTACAGCAGCTTAACCCACCATCATCAATCACAGCTCCAATACACACACACACACACACACACAGAGTGAGAAGACAAGTGCAAGCTGCTAGAGCAGTCCTGGTACATACCTGTGATTGCAGACATCCACCAAAGATGCGGTATATGAGTGACGTCTCTTGTATGGAAACATCAACAGCCTTTTCCCCACCGGCAGCATCAAGACAAATCGTTTGCATCAAGTCGATGGCAAACCTGAACTCATCACACATACAAACTATCTTCAGATTTGCAGGTCAGATGTATACAACACTACAAACTCTGGTGATCCTTAAACTTCAGCCAAAACCTTGCAGAGGAACAGGTGATTCAAATCTGTCTTCTTGGCCTCATCTGCAGTTGCTGAGTGGGGGCGCCAGAACCTCATTACCTCATGAACTCATGGGCATCCTCTTGCCTGCCATATCCAAGATGGCTACCAATCTTCTGTATCCGTGAAAGTATATTGATAGGTGCAAAAGGTCTCTGGCTCGCCCTCACTTTCTGCACATGCTTCTGAAGCTCACACATGAAACACCAATCACGTCTCGTACCTGTAGTGCAACAACGGTACACTTTAAAGGAGGTAAAGTCTAAAGCTTGGAAAATAAAACACTGCCCTGCATCAAGCAACTGTGAGAATACAGTCTTGCAAGGCAACAAAGCCAAAATTGTGAGAGGCAAATCACAAGAAAAACTTACAAGATTCACCATGACGCCCTTCAAGAAAATAGGCAGTGAGAGGCTGTGTATAGTTAAGGCATTGCAGGACCACATTGGCAAAGCAGCTGCACAAAACACATCACAGGAAACTCATATCAGTTCCAACCCATTGGGCTTTCCATTCAGTCCATACTCACTCATGTTAGACAACAAGCAACAATAAACAGCAGACCACATAGAAGATGAATTATTTTCCCTATGTACTCTCTGGGTCTGGAACCTCCTCCTATGTGATCATCATAAGTATGCTGATATTACTGAAAGAACATGAGAGTATGAGGATATATGCCAAACAGAAAAACCACAGTGGAAAATGTTTATAGGTTACCTGTTTCCACAATTGATCAATCCACATGGTGGAACATTTAGAATATCCCAATTGAACAATTCGACAAACTGGTCATATGGGAACAAGATCTGAGCAAGCAAAAAGCAATTAGAAGAACCCACACCACCATGTCACCTCCAGTAATGCAAGAACTTGCATATGGCCATTCCAAATTATCTTGGGAGGCAATATAATTCTTTTGTGGATAATATTCCAAACACAATATGATCATTGAATGTTCTAGTATATGCAAAGACTGCAACCACCCAAAAAACTCTCTCAAAGAATTGAAAAAAGCCAAGAATATGGAAATAACCTAAAATGTTTCGACAGTGATGCATTAAGGTGGAGGCAGGCTTCAATCAAATCAATCAATCACTGAGAGACCTATCATGTCCCCCTATTTCTGTTATTCAGGAAATGCCACAGAATGGAGAAATTTTCAATTTTTTCTTCAGTTCATAGCAGTGTAAAGTAAGTAGTACTGACTTCTGAACAGGGGTTTAACTAGGGCTCCACAGAGAGAAGTCTGTGTATTCTGTAAGACATGTTTGTTGTCTGCAACTTTGAAGGGCTAGAAGAGTAGCTACAATATTAGCTGCTTCATGCAGATTCCACAGAGAAGGCACATTAAAATAAGACAAACACAATTGCACTGACAAAACCCCTAGCTAGCTTCTGGAGTCAATAGCACCACCAAGTTCCAAGGTCAACTCTCTGTGAAAAAACCCTTTACTACATACACACCTTTTGTGTCTGTTGGCTGGAACCAAACTGTATCTATCTGAGATTTTCCAAAATGTTTATATCCAGCAATAAATTTCAGAAGTAGGAGACTACCAGCAGAACTCCACCAATACTACTACTACACTACTATCAACGAAAGACTACCACTATTCAAACAGAAGAGGATTCACAAAAAGATTTTTTACAAAAAAATGGGGGATATCACCACAATCACTACGATTGTACTCCTCCTTTACCTTGTGTAAGAGGGGGGTGCACATAATGATCCTGCACATTTAACATGTTGGGAGAAGGCTTTTTCCATCAGCTTAATTCGCCCACCTTAACTGCAACCCACACTCTCTCTCTTAAGAAAGAACCTTGGAGGTGGCTAGCTACCCCATTATACAAATGGGTTGTTGGGTGGAAAAGCCAGAACCAAACTGAAAGGAGAAGAAATTAGCTTTTGTTTTGCAGGTCAGTCAGTCAGTTCTCCCAACGAACCTTCTTTGGCTTAGTAGAATATTGTCGCCCATCAGAGACTGTTGCAGATGGCAGCTTGGAATTGTGAGTAGGTCCACGAAATGATGTAGCTGCTGCTGCGGCTGATGCTCCTAATTCATTCACACCACTACCCATATCTGTGAAATCAGAAAAGGTCTTGTAGTTCTCACTCCTAGTACTCATAGGGCTGGGTACTTCAGAGAATGTGCGACTATCTGTATCCAGGCTACCAGGGCTGCCTGTGTCAACCCCTCGGCATTCATACTTGTGGCCAGCAATCCAGTGCTGTAGTTGACATTCTGTAGAACTGCGACATGAATCAAAACAACAGTAGCTGAATTTGAGTTTTCCACAAAATCACAGAAGATCATGAATGAAAGAAAACCTAGCAAAGAAAACAAAACATCTCAGCATACAGGCGCTCAGGATGATGATGACAACCCATAACAAATGAATTCCCAGGTATGGTATGCCCTGACAGGCTCAGCACTTCTTTTTAGGAAAAATTGCATACCAGTAATGGACCCGCTTGCACTGCTTGCATCGCCGTTTCGTCAATTTTCCGCAAACTGCACAAAAATAGCGCCCTCCTCCTCCTCCTCCTACCATGTGCTTTTTCTTCGGCTCTGGCGGTGGTTTTCGTAATACTTCACCCTGCTGCTGCTGCTGTAATTCCGGTACACTCTTTGTGTGATTTGCTTGCTCCTCTGCCCGATTTCCAGGTTTAGCTTCTTCTCTCGGGTCCTCTTTTTGGTTAGCTGCTTCCAGCTCAGCCTGCTGCTGTTGAAGACGAGCTTCTCGATCAGCCTCTTCCTTGCGCTTCCTCTTAGCCTCCTCCTCCTCAGCCTGCATCCTGCGTTCGGCTTCCAATTCTTCTTGCTTCTTAATGCGAGCTGCTTCTTCTTCTTCCGCCCGCTTCTTCCTGTTGGCAGATTCAAGCTCAGCTTGCTCCCTGGTGAGAGCTTCAAGCTCCTGCTTCTTCCTGCTGACAGCTTCTTCAAGCTCTGCCTCCTGCTGCTTCTTCCTATTAACAGCTGCTTCAAGCTCTTGCTGCTTGCGGAGGTTTGCTTCAAGCTCTGCTGCTGCTTGTATTCTAGATCCCACATCTGCTGCTCGCCTTGGTTGTTGAGGAGCTGCTGCTGCTTCATCATCAAACTCTGCTGTGTGCTGCTTCTTCCAGTAGACACCACCTTCTCCTTCTGTTGTCCGGCGTCTGAGTTCGTTTTTCCTGGAAACCTCTGACTGCTTCAACCTCCTATACTCTTCTTCCCAATCCGCCTCCGCCCGGGCTTGCTCTTCTGCTGCCAACCGTTGTAGCCTTCGAAACTCCTCTTCCCTTGCCTTGCTTGACTTGCGAGAGCGCAAGATCCACACCCTCACCACCGCGATCACCGCACCCAGTATCAGCAGAGCCAAGAGCACAGCAGGTATATCTAACTCCACCAACTCCTGCATCTAACCCTCCTCCCGTTCTTCCACGCCTTGACGGCATCAAGCGAGCAAGCTTGATAGATCACTGCTGGAACTTCCGCCGCCGCCGCTTCCACTGTTGCATTTACAAGAGCTTCTACTGCTGCTGCTGCTGCTACTTGCTGGTGGCTTCAGCGCTTGCTTTCGTCGTCTTCAAGCTGCGTGTAGTGGTGCAACAACACACCATTGACTGAGTCAAAGGTCCGACCTCCTGCTGCTGCAAAGATCGATCACACGCAAGTCGGGAAAAACATCGATCCGCATCTAGGGACTATCAAATCAATGCAAGAAAAAATCAAATCCGAAAAATCTTCCTCCTTCTTCTCCCTCCAGCTACTGCTGTCAAAAACCCTAAACCATACTACAAACTTCGACGACCACTATGTCCATCCGACCAATCTTCACTCCCTCTTCTCTCTCTCCATGGAGCTGCGCCCTGGAGCGAGTGAGCGAGCAAGCAGCTTGCTCGCAAGAAGAAGGATAGAAAGCACACAGAAGAAAATGCGATGAGCATACATGCAAAAACCAAAATGCTCTACATCAACAGCAGCAATCAAGGCAAAACAGGCAGGCGCCTGAATCTCTCTTTCTTTTTGGTTTTTTTCTTTCGAGTTTCTCGCTCTTGAACTAGTTTCGCGCACTCCCCGGAGGCTGCAACGGTCACAAAGCCCGTGCTTTTTGGCAGCATTCCAAGGACGAAAAGAGCAGCAGACGACGACGACGACGCGGTGGAGGAGGGGGGGGAAAGAGGGGCCTTCGCACGCGGCTTACACAATTCCGTTGCAACGACAACAAGGGAATTAGGGTTAGGGTTTTGCTGCTCTTCTTCGTCTTCTTCGTCGTGGATTCAGTACTGTTTATGTTCACACACAACAGTTTGTCCAGTCAGTAACCGAGGGGCGACAAACAAAAACACACGTGTAGTGCAGCAATAGGCTAACAATGACTGGGTTCAAAGTGGACAAATACAAAGAATGCCAGTAGAGGACCAGTTTGGCCTCTGGACATATGTTACAAATGTCCCGTAGCTACTAGATAGGTACTGGGACTGGGGCCAAACACATGAGCCTTGGGCCAATTAGGGCTAACAACAAATCTGTTGGATTGGACTGGAAGTGGAGAAATACAAGACAGGCCAAAAGCTTGGGCACACAAGTTTGGCCTCTGGACATGTGTCCTTTAGCCACAAAACCTACTAGAAAGATACCTACACACCTATATACCAGTAAGGTATCCTAGGCCTTTAGCACCGGCCAATGAAATGATTTTGCGGACGGGACGGGAGCAAATCAGACAAAGGCCTTTTATTTGTTCCCATCATGTTCCCATAAAAAGAAAGTAGTCTACATGGATGTCATGTGCATGGAGTTCTCTTTTACTTGTGTGTTCTCCTGAGGTTTGGGAACATGTGAATTCAAAAATTCACTAATTAGTTCACAAAACACCAACTTTAATATTATATGGCTCATAAGTTTAATAAATTAATTCACAAAAAACACAAACTTTAATATTATATGGCTCATAAGTTTTAATAATTAGTTCACAAAACACAAACTTTAATATTATATGGCTCATAAGTTTCATAAATTAATTCACAAAAAACACAAACTTTAATATTATATGGCTCATAAGTTTCATAAATTAATTCACAAAAAACACAAACTTTAATATTAGTATATGGCTCATAAGTTTTAAATAATTAGTTCACAAAACACAACTTTAATATTAATTGCTCACAAGTTTAATAATTAATTCACAAAAACACTCTATTCTCACTCTCACCCATAGCCACTTAGTATGGATGCTCAACTATTTGTTGGCCTTGCCTACCAAGGAGCAAGGATATTGTGTTTAGATTCATTATAGAGTATAGTAGCTTAAGGGATTTTGGCCCCTACTAGGTAATAATAATAATAGGTCTATTTTTATATGAGAATTTTGGAAAATTTATATTTTGGGTTGTGTTGAAACTTGAGATTAATTATAGAGTTATAATATCTTGAAGGATTTTGGTTTCTTTTAGAGTTTTTTTTTTGAAGATTAGGTAGACACCATTAATGTGGATCAAATTAGCCCTTTAAAAAACAAACCGTGTTTTTTTTCTTTTGCAAGCCTACAATAACACAATCACAAGATGTACACATAGTGTACATGATGTATGATAATTTAGTACATAATTGAGTCACTTTGACAAATAACCTAAATGCCACCAAATTTTTTTTAAAAAAATCTTGGTTCTTTCCTTTTATGGCATTAAAATCCTTATTATTTTTTAATTTTCTTATCCAGTTTGTAACCAATTTTGGCTTTTGTTTTTTGTCCCCAATGGCTATCAACCTCATCTACTCAACAAAAACACACACACATGCACACATATGCATACCCTGGATCCTCCATTCGACAATCATATTAGAAGTAGGGCACTATTCAAAACAAGTGACAGATCTTTCACAGTTCCATGCAAATACTATGACACCCAAATGATGATGATGATTATTCATCATGGTGCTGGCCAGTGAGTCGGTGGACAAAATTTTAATCAATTCATTTCATTTCCTACTACATACACGTCCATAACAAATGAATGATGGAATGTTGAACGTAACAAATGAATGGATGGTTTAACTCATGCACACATGTTGATGAGAAAACGAAGGTCCACTTCTTTATCAATGTGACCAGAAACTAACTGGCACTTGTTGCAAAGTGTGTCAGATGATGTGCGGGGTCAAATGACTCTCTCTAGTGAGAGCAAAAGACAAGCTCAAGTTGGGGGGAGTTTTGTAGAGAATAATGTAACCGAGGACATGACATGAAATTGTGTTTCACTAGATATTACTGTATAGGAAGGAGATTTGCCACTGACAAAGTTGACTTAAAAAATTTCATCATGTCTTCTTCCATGGAGGAATCCAAGCTGAGTTGGGGTTTATAGAGAAGGAAGTTGCAAAGTATAGGTAACCAAGTCGGAGAGAGCATCTCCACCACAACACACTTTTTAATGGCCCACTTAAATGGTACGTTATTGGTGGCATTCACTAGAAGAGGATACCATTGAGATCATCCCCCATGGCAACACTTGTTCCATCATGGAAGAATTGGTCTCTCATTTTTTTGGTCATAGCAAATCGGCAATTACAAACACATCACATTGGATGGATGGTGATTGGATTCGGATATTTTTTCAGTGGGGGTTTTCCCCAACCCAACCCAACCCAACCCAACCACCCCTAGTTAGTTAGGGTTACTATATTTAATGCTTTATTTACCTTTACTTCTTTTTTTTTCAATTTTTTTCTCACCCACTTACCTACTTGTTATTGCCTTTTATAGACTAACTACAAACTAAACCTATTGATGCCAAAAAAAATAAAAAAATCAATGTCAATGCTACAAAATGTAGTTATTGCAAACACCTTGTTGTCCTTGATAACAATGAAAGGTAAACTTGATTATAGGTATTGAACTAGGTACCCAAATAGGGTTGCAATATTTGCACTTGGGTTACATACAAAAATTATCATCCATTTTGACAATTTTTCACCCAAAAAAAAACTGACTTAAATCATGCCTAGTTTGCAAATGGTAGAAGGGCAAAGTGAGGACTCATATAGTATGTGTTCAATTGAGCTCATTAAAGAAGTTCTATTTTAGTTAAGAATATGCATATTATCTATAAACTTGCATACCAAACAATAGAAAACATAGAAGAAGAAGGCCTTTGAAGCCAAATGGTGTTTGTTCAGCAAGAACTCCCCAAGCCCTACAAGCAACAAAGTTTTTTTGTGTAAAATTTTGCACTATTGCTTCTTTTCTCTTTTTTTGGAAAAATGGAATATTTTGTCGTAAGAAGATTCTCGATCTTGAAGGAAAAAACCACCCAAAAAATGAACAATTTTGGTCAAGTTTGTCACATTTTTATTCCCTAGTTAAAGTAGGTACTAAGATTATAGAAGGAATTTTTTATTTAAAGATTAATTATGTCATCCAAGTAGCATGTTAGATTTTTGAAATTTCAATACCAAGTAGTTATGAATTTAATTGGTTTTCAAAAATAGACGTGACTGGTAGGTTATTGAGAACCAACATGATAATCGGGTTGAAACTCAACAACGAGTCAATATTGGACAAAAACCCTTCAACAATTTCAAGTGGAATAATGCCAAGCTTGGCAATAGTATTGGGGAGTGACTAATTTGATTATGGTAGACTTCATTGGAATAATAGAGTCAAGCATAACAATGTCAAGGCTCTCTCCTCAAGATCTAGATCTAAGATGTCTCAATTTGACCCTAAACCCTAAACCTAAACCCTAAAACAGCCTTAGGTTAGATGGGTGTTACTTACCCAAGTGCCTAAGAAATGCATAATTATTCAGAGTGTAGGCTAGTTGGGTTGAGAGGTTAACCCTATGCAGGTGTTTACTCACCCCTATATTCCTTTTTTCTTTTCTGCAATGGATTTTCTTTCCCATTTGTGCCACAAAAACCCCTAAAGAAAAAAAGGAAAAATTAAATTTTAAAAAATAAAATAAAATCATACCAGCATGGTCCTGGGTTGAGACCCACCCAAGACCGGTTTGTGGGTTTTAGGGTATGAGGCTGGTATATATAAAACTGGTAATTGCCTCAAGTCCCTACCAGACTGGTACTGGTTTCATCAGGTTGGAATTGCCTCAAGTCCCTACCAAACTGGTACTGGTTTCATCAGGTTGGTATTGCCTCAAGTCACTACCAAACTGGTACTGGTTTCTTCAGGTTGGTATTGCCTCAAGTCCCTACCAAACTGGTACTGGTTTCATCAGCTTGGTATTGCCTCAAGTCCCTACCAAACTGGTACTGGTATCAGATACTTCACTCAAGAAGGTGAAGGTACCAGCCTAGGTGCTAACTCTCTCTCTCTCTCTCTCTTCCCTGGGTAGGTTAGGTAGTAGGTATAGGCTAGTAGGTTTTAGGGTTTAGGGTTTAGGATCTAGGGTTTATTAGGGTAGCTGGTGATTTTGCTGCAAAATCCTATCCTTTTGCAACAGTCATATCACACACAAACGTCAGAGATTTGGACAGAGATCACTTTCAGCATCCAAGAGAGTCTGTCTCAACTGACAGGCTTTTTCAGTAGGCAAAACCCAAGTACAAACTTCACACAGACTCCAGACCTAACCCTAAAAAACTTATCACCAACCCTAAAAAAAAGAATACATGTTGATACATATGATAATTGTCCCCTTTGAAATTATTCCATTAAATGTTTATCACATTTGCAACAGTTTAAAAGGTGCCTAATACATATATATATAATATTTATACTCAGAAATAATAATAATAATATTATTATTATTATTATTATTATTGAATTTGGCATTACACTAAATAATGAAGCTATAAGTTGTGCTTGAGGGCTTCATTCAGATTTATTTTTGGCATGGCAAGCACAAAATTTTCAAGATTTTTGGTAATTTCAAAAAAAATTAATTAGTGCCTGATAGCTTAGGAACTATGAGAATGTAACACTTGGGAATGGGGGAGATTTTGTTTGGTTTTTTTTTTTTTTTGCTTTTGATGTTCCCAATATGTTCCCACCAAGTTCCGAGCAAGTTTCTCAATGTGTTCACAACATGTTCCCAAAGATGTTTCCAATAGCTTCACTCTCTATCCCCATAATAGAGTTTGCCCAAAGTTGAACTTGCATACCACAGTTGGAGGGGCAATTAATTCTAACACATGTTTGTCAAATAATAAATATATTAATTTTCATGTTGAAAAGTACAATATTCTTTAAATATTTCAAAATATTGTTGATTTTCCATCATAAAAGAATTCACTCTTTGAAAAAAAAGTAATCTTGAAATTTTCAATATTTCAACAAATAACATGAATATTCATGTCGAAGCTACCAAGGGACTACAATAACCTATAAAGGTCGACAATTTTCAAATTCTAGTTTGAGAGTGCAAACTTTTACTTGGGGGGGGGTGTTCAAAATTTCAGAATCTTTTTTTGTGATAGACCAATCAAAGTGACTTATTGCCAATAAATAAATAAATAAAATAAAATAAAATAGAACTTTGGGAAGCACCCACAATCAATTAATAGAACCAACAATAGAACTCATCATAATTAATTAATTAATTATATGCCTTGTGTACAAATCCATTTGAACATTCCAGTAGGGAATAACTTGCAATCATGGGAAAGAATTTAACCCTAATTTTATAATGCGGATGCTTTATGTTGGGTAGTAAAGCTCTGGGAGCCTGGCGTTCCCAAAATAATGGACCTAAGAGCATCTCCACCCCACACCAGCAAACACCCCTTTTCATTAAATTAAATCTTGCAGCACGATAGCACAAATCCTGCTGCTCTCGGGTATCGATGGTCCATTTTGGAGTGGTCATTTTAACCCCTTTAAAAGCTTTTTTTCTGCTATGGATCTGGACAGTGACTATTACTCATCCAGATGTAAAGACATAAAATGGTCTTTGAGTGTTTAAAGGGACTTTGTATGACGTTTGTGGGTGGGGACAGTGATCATTAAACAGTATTCTATTTTAACACAAGGGGTGTGTCACATTGTGGCCTTGCAATTTACATTAAACTAGTGTGAACCTGTGCATAATGCATAGGTGTGTTATTTCAACAATGTTTGGTTGATGTTTTTGGTTTTTTAAAAAAACTTTTTTTTTCAAACAACTGTCCGTGGCCACTGTCCGTCTGGAGTCGCTGTCACAGACAGATCAAGTGAATTAATATATATGATTGTATCTTAAGGCAATAAAAGAATTATGGAAACTCAAATATTTCACCATGCAAAACTATAATCTTCAAAAAAACCCTCTAAAAGAAACCAAAATTCTTCAAGATACTATAACTCTATAACTAATCTCAAGTCTCAACACAGGCCAAAATATCATCTTTCAAAAATCTTCATATAAAATTAGACCTATTATTATTACCTAGTGGCCAAAATCCCTTAAGCTACCATAATACTCTATAACGAACATAAACACAATATCCTTGCCTTGGTAGGCAAAGCCAATATAAAGGAGTTGTTTGCTGGTGTGGGGGTGGAGATGCTCTAAGACAATGCAATAGTCAACTCCGGCCTCATGTTTTTGGAAGTGTGCATTGCCAGTGAAGGACTTAACATGCCCTCCAAATACAAGAAGAAATGTTTGTGAGTGCTTTAAGTATTAGGGGGAGACCCTTACAATAGGGTATTTAGTAGTAAGCCCTTGGGTCTAGGGTGTAATGCCTTTGCCTTCAAGGACTTTCTCCATTATGGAACTCAAGAACAAAGGACATTAATAACTTGATTTCCCTCTCCTCCCTCCCCTTCCCAAAATGGTTGATGTGTAATTTTTAGTGTTTTGGTTCTTTGATTTTGAAAAGAGCCTTTGGTTCCAGTTTTTTTTTAGTTTTCTTTTGGTTTGATAGAACCTTTGATATAGCTTTGAAAATGATCTTTGGATTTGTAAACAAATCTTTGGATTTAATGAATGAGGATTGGCAACAAGGGTTCTCGAAAACAAGTTCAAATAAAAACTTAGTTTGAAATGTGACAATTTGTGTTTGGAGAAGTTGAAGAGAGTGAGAATTTAATTGGCACATTTCAGCTCAGTAAATTGAATGTCATCCAAGTTCATCACATTCTTAAGGGTGGAACTTGTAGTTGCTCCACCACTAGTTGTAAATGTCGTGCCAAGGTTTGGGGTTGAGTTAGTTTGGTTTAAGATGAGGTCTAGTTTTATTTGCATTACACAATTTTTGACCCAAATTTATTTTTTAATGTAATTAGTTCCTTCAACTAATGCACACACTCCAAGATTAAAAAAAGATTTTGTAATATCAACTATATACAACCAATCAAATGTAATAACTTGTTTAAAATGTCAAATCAAGTTTTTATTTTTTAAATAAAATTGTACTCATGTACCTAGAGAATCTAAACTTTTTTTAAATTGAGCCAACTTCTTGGTTCATGTTCCAATTTTGAAAATAGGAGGATTTACTAATGAACCCTAATTGACATTTCACCAAACCATTTCCAATACAAAAGTTGAACCGGCCTTCATAAATGTGTTCCAAACTCATGAATTTTGTCAAAAAAAATTAAATCCAACTTGGTAGAGTTGTAGAGAACTTCAAGCAGAATCCTTTGAATTTGAGTTTTTTTTAAAAGGATTTGTTCAGAAATGAAAAATCCCCACCATTGAAAGTTAAGTTTTTAAAATTTCGGGCAGCTTTCAGAGTTACAAGGTTTTGGAAGATTGCATCAAGATATCATGCTTTATTATTGACAATAAAAATTCTAAGATAAATTAAAATACATCTATATTAATGATGTGAACAAAATAATGTGCAAAACCAAGTTGAGATGAGCAAGAAATGGATGAACAAAATTGGTCATCCAATGTAACTACACAAAATCATACAAAACTTATCTACTTTTGGACAGAAAAACCCCGCCAATGTGGCTCAAGAAATCCAAATGAGACATTGTAAGTGTGAAAAAGATAATCTCACATGTCCCCTATATCATAAGGGTGTCAATTTTTAGCCTCTTCCATTGTAGGTAGGAGAAATAATAGTGAGGTGGTGGACCATCTTTGGTCCTTTGTACGTGATGTTTAAAGGTTAAGTTTCAATTCTAGTTTTAAGAAAACTTAAAATCTCTAGTCGAAAGACCTTAGAACCCGACTTTATAACATGTCTTGAACATGCTAGAATCCAAGAACTTATGAACACTAAAATTCATGTTTGTCATTGTTCATCACACATTTTGATAGGCAAAAAAGAACATACATGAAAAATAATTTTTTTAATTCTTTCAGTCACTATCTACTTATATAATATCATTGGCTTTGTCCGCTTGCGCTGGTGTCTAGTCATCCTTTCCATCCATCCGTCCCATCATTCGTTATCATCTGTCCCCTCATTCGGGATAAAAAATTAAAAAGATAAAAGTTTCTAAAAAAAATTAAAACATGAACCAAGTTTAAAGAAACAGGGGATTTCACCGTGTCTGAAAGTCACGGGTACCCACTAGAAACTAAATAAATAAATAAATAAAAATATTAAAAAATGAAGATAAACAAAATAAGAATAGAAAAAATAAAAACATGAAACAAACATAAACAAAAAAAAAAGTAAAAACTATAAAAAAGGAATGGAAACAAATGAAACAAGGAAAGGGAAATATAGTAAAAAAATTTAAAAGAAAAAAATATTACAAAAATGAAGAAACCAAATAAAGAGTAAAAAAATTTTTTAAATAAAACTTAATATAATGAAGAAAAACCCTACTTGAAAAAGAATGAGGTGTATCTTCTTTCTCCAAACTTCAAACTTGCATCCAAATAAACAAAAATATAAAAGTGAAAAAGAAACACTTTATTTTTATTATAAA
>Ga0116231_10000139_pt1 | contig 94013 bp, 51 predicted proteins | sample S1TSphgellanicum_2_FD_89695 | JGI IMG/M metagenome (GOLD analysis project Ga0116231, IMG submission 89695) | Host-associated microbial communities from peat moss isolated from Minnesota, USA - S1T2_Fd - Sphagnum magellanicum MG | ecosystem: Host-associated > Plants > Peat moss > Unclassified...
ATATGTTTTTTTGTTATTTTTAAGATTTTCTCCCTTTTTTTGTTTTGATTCTTGTATAAGAACCTTTTAACCTCCACCCCCCCCCCCCCCCCCCCCCCTCCTTTTCAATTGTATCTTTTGCATATGACCACTTTTATATCAAATTTCGTGCCATAGATTTTTACATCCAATTTCATAGATTTGTAGCATGGTTCCTTTTAACTTGCATGGTTTAACTTTGACACCCCATACTGGTTGAACACCCCATCAAAAGGAATTAGAGTTTTGGGGGTTCCATTTGACACTTTATCATTCACATCATCCTTCATCAAAGATGCCACGGTGGAGGATGTTTAGCATATCAACCTTCTCCCTACAATGGGTGATGTTAAAGTAATTTTTGGAGTCAACGTCCTTTCCTTTTTGAAACCTTAACATGGGTTCATAACAACACTTTTATTTTCCAGCAACATTTCAAAGCAACATGTGATTTTCTACTGCCCCCATCATGTGCTTATCTTCGTCCTTTTGAACAACTCATTGGTCATCAAATTTTTTGACTTCAAAATTCCATTTCGAAACATCTACACCATCATACCCTTTCCAACGTCCTTTTGGACATGATATTTAAGGCCCATCGTGTTCAAATTTTATCATGTTCTAGCCCTAGGGTAAGTGTTTGTTTTATGGTTGGACCAATTTTCTCAACCAATTATCTTCCCCTATTTTTTCCACAACACTTTAGACATGGTTTCGACACCTTTTACAATCTACCCATGGCAATGAGCACATGGGAACCCATTAACGCACCCTTGAACTCCTCGAAAGACCCAAAGGTGGGTCCCAAAATGAAATAGTGGAAGAAGGAGAGAGTTCCCATTGACGAGTCAACATTGTGCTCACCACAAATGGCATTTGCACCTTAGTTGATGTTATCATTGTTGACCCAATGTGTATGGATTTACTTTCTTAATTTTGCAGAATTTGAAGATTTGTTGCTTTCGATGTAGTTCATATCAAAAAAAGGAATTACTACAATTGACACCCCACTATCAATTCCTCCATTTGGCAATTGAGGTATTTGGATGTTTCCACAAACAAGTTAATGTGTTTTTACTCGATTGTGTTAATAACATTTGGAGCTTCAAAAGGTTAGAGGGCCTTCTTATTTTTTCCTTAGTTATTTTTTTTCATAAAAAAAATCAATTACACCACAAAGGATGCAAGCATCCTTCATTTTTAATTAGGCGATAAGGATAAGTTTAACTACTTCCCAACTTCCATCCTTTCAAGACACAACCCCCATCACCACAATCGACCTATTATAGGCGATTAATTGTTGAGATAGATTTTGACATCTAGTTTGTGTTGACTTGACGTCCTTTAAATTCTCTTTTTTACTTCCCAATACCTTTGTACATTTTCCGAATTTGTGATGTGTTTATAAATAATTTTTTGTAGGGTTTTGACAATTTGATCCCATGTTTTGAAACATATTCATATTAGATGGGTTGCCTCCAAAGTTCAAATTTTTTTACAACAACCCAATTCGATTGGCACATCATTCAAATAATATATGCCTATGCAAACTCAAGATACAAATGTAACTTTAGGAACTACTGAAATTTGTCTCTTTTCACCCATTCTGCACCAACCTAAGGATACCAAATTAGGGTTTCTATTGCCCATTATACACTAGACTTATTATATGAATTGAAATAGACCCCAATGGTTTCTTTCATTCATGTAGGAATACATAACTATTATATGCCCATCTAACTACAGCTTGGACCTTTTTATTTATCATTACACACCTTGGCATCAACCCCTCATAGAAAATGTTATTGCATACATTACATGTTTGCCATTATGTAGCCATTGGCATAGTGGAACAAATTCAATAATTACAAACACAACACAATACATTTTACATCACAAAACAACTTGGTAGATTGACTTAATTTCCACAACCATTTCACACATTTGCCTTTTATTCTATCTCATATCATCCAATTTTCAAATTTTCATTCGATGCTACTCCATCCTCAACCATCAACAGCTTTGGAGAAATAAGTTTTGGATTACACACAAAAAACAAATTATCCTAATCTCCTTCTCATGTTTTTTTGAAATTGTTCATGTACTATGAAAAATTGTGTTCATGGAGACTAGACTAGCATGCAACTAGATTGTCATGGAAGCTATTATGCAACTAGGGTACAACTACAGTATGGAAATACGATGAATTAATAATTAAAATGGCATGTCAGAATATTTCATAGTTACAATTTAGTTGCACATTAGTTGCAACTTAGACTTTATAAGGGCGTATGTACACAAAGTATATATGGTGATAATCAACTATAGTTTGACCATGATCACAAGTTGCAATGAAGTGGTTAATTTGAATTGTGTTGCAATTGGTGTAGTTTTAGCACTAAGTGAGTAATTATTTTGCAATTGGCATATGGTGTTGATGCGTATGATCATGCCATGTGTACGATTAGGTAAAGGTCCATAACATTTGGAACTTGCAACTTGTTTGCAATTAAGAGTTAATTAAATTGGCTAGTTTTACAACCAAGTTACAACCAAATGTGCCATTATGGTTTCACTACATAATTATTATGTGTTCACTATTTTGGAACTAGAATGTTCAACTCATCTAAAATTAGTTGTCCATTATGTGGCAACTCATACTATTAAAAGATTTATAGATTGTGCAATTCATTGAAAGTGTAAATGCAGGCCTCTAGTTGGATTGGAATGGTGTATTAAAATGTTTATGAGTATGTACATATAGATTTCATTGTTTATACACTTCAAACTTTTCTAGACTAGATTATTAAATGTTTCATTGATACGAGCCAATTCCTTTATTGAATTAGTTAATTAAAATAATTCATTTTCATAATTATCTAGATAATTCAAATTTAAGTAATGTAATAAATATTGTTGTCCTATTTTTTGTGATTGATGTTCAATTGTTGTGTTAAAAATATTTCAGTAAATTAGAATTCACAATATTATGTTGGTATACATACATATCAAACCATAGAATTTCATGAAAAATGAAAGTCTATTTTTGAATTGAAATTAAAAGCAATTTATTTATTTTATTAAACATTCAATAAGGGTGTACATATGAATATGTCTTTATATACCTCAATGTTTTCTACTCAAATTCATGTTTATATTTAATATTTTATAATGAATTATTTGTTACTAATTTTTAAATTAGTAATTCATATGTAATATACTTAATTACCATGAACTAATTAAGTAAACTAAATAATAAAATATTCATATGAATTCATTAATCAAATTTGATTAATCAATATTTAATTAATTCATATAATAAATAAATAATTTTATAATAATTAATTACTAAAATTATTAATTAATTATATAAATTTAATTAATTCAAATAATTATAGATAACAAACTTTGTTAATGTAGGTGAGTAATTATTGAATTTTATTTGAATTTAGATCATGAATTATCGACATGATTAATTATCCAATATTTATTTAAATAATTAATCATATAATATTTATTTTGATAATTAATTATTTGAATCAATCAATTGATTAATTATCTAAAATATATTAATTAATTCATATAGTCAATCTGGATAATTAATTATCATATGTTTAATTCAAATAATTAAATTCTAAATAATTAGGTTAGATGATTAATTATAAAATTTGAATTAATTACAAAATTAAAATCAAACAAAAAACATGTGGTGATGTTTTTTTTGTAGTTACAACTCAATTACAACTAAGGTGCATCTAACACACACACACACAGATATATGTTTTCAAAATTCAATTAATATGCCACATGGCAACTTTTGATTGTGCCACGTGTCATAATCCAAGACCATCTAAAATGAATAATCATAATGGACGATGGATATCAATATTTCAAAAAAATCATGAAAAATCATCATAGTGCCACATGTTAAATTTTGATGGATGGATGAAAAATGACGTCAACATGACATTATGATTGTAGTCATAGGGGAGTTGCATAGTAGTTGAAAAGAAGTTGTTGCAACAAAGTTGTAATTGAATTGTAATGAGTTGCATTGTATATATGGTGGGTTGCAATTCTTATAACTCTTGCAACTTGTTCGATAACACTCACAACGTATAAATACATTGAGTTGCAAGGCTAGTTGCAAAACACCCCTTTTTCTCATAGTGTCATAATGATGGTTAAACTAGAGAAACAAACAATTAGCTTGCGCACATGGTTATTCTGTTAGCCTATGTTTAGCCTGTAGCCTAATAGGTGATAGACCCCATCACTAAGCTAATGTAAAAGCTAACTATTAACCTAGTATTGGGCACAAGCAAACTTATAGTCGCTTGGCCCATTAACTACCAAGTGAAAAAAAACTAAGGATAACTTTATCCCAGTAATTTGATTTAGACCATTCAAGGTTCTAGGAAATTGCATGTTCACATTTCTTGTAACCAATTTTATTGAATTTGTCTCTACATTGTCCCCAAGTACATTGCACATCACTTGGAAAGTGAGTGTTCATAGCTATAGCAAAAGCTTCCTAGTTTTGTTTCTTCATTGGTTTCTTGTTGGACTTCTAGTACCTTTTTTCAAACTTGTCAAGCAAAAAAGAAAATGTTACATAGCCCCAAAATCTCTTTGAGGAGTCTCTCTCTTCTCTCTGTTTTGTACATCTCTATCATGAGTGGAAGCAATTTGATCATCTACTTGAAAGAACATTTGCAAAAAACTAGAATGTGGAGAACCCTTTCCATCTTCAAAACTATCCATGCCTCTTTGGAGAGTAGGCATGTGGGAACCACAACAACCCTAACTTGTTTTCTATTATAGAGTGCAGCAATGCCGAAAGAAAATATGACGAATATGTAAAATTTTGGTTTTGATATTTTGTATATCATAGTAACACATGGGAATCACCACATGAAGGTAAACTTGAAAGGCTAAGCAAACACAAGGCTCAATGGGTAACCAAGTATTAGCTTTGGTGTGAGAAACCATTGACATTGTCAACGCATTCCTCTATGTAGGCTAGTAGTTGGCTAACGAAGGCTCACAAGCCCCTGAAAGCACGCATGTGCCCAGGACTAATGACAAAAGGTTTTCCCCCCTTGTTTAGCAAAAAGTTGATAATGACCAAATCTAAAAATGAAAACCTAAAAGCTACACATGTTCACACTATCAGCTTATCCAGTTTACATCTTTTCAGTTCACACAATATTTGAAAGACTGCAACCAGGAACCTATGTGATTGGATTCACTACTGAAAAGTTGGAGAAGCTGCAAAGTTATGCTAAGTAGTACAAGCGAAAGGTAGATTTCCAAGGTTGTTTATTTTCTGGACCCTGAGTTTGTTTTCTAATTTCATTATAATATATATATAATGGCCCACTGCCAAGTCGGTACACAGTAGGGGGCCTTGTAGGTGTATGCTCTTACCAGCCTTGATTTGCCCCAGATGGTGCCATAAGCCCCTTACAACTCAGCTACTAGGCACAGGCCGGTAACCAAAAAATTCTTGGGACCGTGGCGTGGAGCTCATAGGGCCCTGCTACAGTGTCTGGGCCCTATCTCACTGCCCAGAAGTTCCTCTCTTAAAGGACTTTCCCAATATGTACCTTTCCCATTCTCCAAGATGGGGATCACTGTCCAGAAGAACGTCTACCAATGCACATGCAACTAAGACACATTATTTTGAGGAACCTTACATGTAAGGTGCCATCCTTTGTTGAGATATAACTTTTCTTACTTTCTATGGGTCTTTACATGTAGGTTGAAGTTGCAAGCCCCAGGGTGAGGGCATCCCAAAATTTGATATTCCAATCTGGCTACAGATTTTGAGAATGTTACTTACCCATCGGCTTTATGAAGTGGACCTTATGATAAACCTTAACATATGCAATTCTCAAGGTGTAGGAGGCAAGAGCTTTGAGACCTACTCCTTAAGAGTGGGATGGAGTTGCAAGTACAATTAGGCATAGTTTCCTTTGGGAGGTAGGTATAAGGTCCATCCTCTCTTTTTTAGCTGGGATATTCATGAATATGAGATGATATTCAAATACATTGAAAGCCCTTAGCCAGCTTTTTAACACTAGGAGGAGCAGGATTTTCAAAGGAGAATTTCCCACCTTGGAGGGGGGAGGGAGTTTTGGTTCTATTTTCATTCTCCATCAAGAGTTCCATTGCTTTGTTGGCCCCTTCATTGGGTGTTTCATAGATCTTCATTGGATTTCTATTATCTAATGGGTATCTAGCGAGATCCAATGACCCAAATATGGGTACCAAAGGGGATATGTTTGGAGGCCAGCTGGTACCCATGTAGCCACACAATACAAGTTGGCCAGATCCACCCTATGAACTTAGCTACTCGGCCCACCCAAGCCCACTGGAAACCTAGCTTAGTATACCCAGTTTGTGGGTATGCAAGCTTTATGTTCAGTAACTCCTTTCGAGTGGGAAATTCCCCAAATAACCATCCCCAAGTTCGGATACAGTTAGGATATTTCTCCAAGTGCTTTACCCTAAAATCATTTCACATGTGAACCAGGACTTCACGTTACATGGACACTGAGATTCAAGTCATGATAATTGAAGTTCCAAACTTGTTTGCTTTTCTGGGTTTCAACTTCAGTTCTCACATCTCAGCTCAAGTGGAAATAGCAGTTTATGTTGAGGGTATGGGATCATCATTGTTTTTAGTAGGTCTGCAACTTAGAGGCATAATACCTATGAGGTTTTGTTCTGCATGTTTTCCCTTCAATCCAAAGAATTCACGAAGAACAACAATCATAACAGATACCCCCTGCTGTTGTGGACAAAAGCCAGTCCAAACTCTGTCCTGGACTTTATTTTGCTACTTAGAACCTTGGTGCCAACTAGTCCAAACCAACCTTAATAGCAAACTAGAAAGCCCTTTTCTTTGGCCTCCGCAGAGTGACGATTGGCTTGCCTCACACCAGTTCTATGAACTGATGATTATGACCTTTTTAACAACGGAGCTTGCACAACTATGGGCTTTTGCTCATGTCACCGTGAAACCAACAATTTGAGGCCTTTTTAGGATCAGAGGATGTTTATGGGCTAGTTAACCTGGGAGAGTGTGCAGGTTACCATGAATTTGTGGTATGCCAGTGCATTGATACTATTCATGATAACAAATGTGCTCAAGCTGATTACCAGACAGTCATCCCTCATGCAAAATGAGATGATCTCTCTAAGTCTGTGATTCTGGAATCTTCATCCAAGGGTCCATAGAGCAAATGAGAGCCCAAGGGTGGTACCTTGTGCTAACTAGTAGGTCAAAGGTTGTTGGTTGTAACTCATGACCTGACAGCCCATCAGAGCATCAAGATTCTCTCAAAGGATGCTTATGTGTCCAGCATCCTTATTTCTAAGTTGAGGGTGTTTGTATCACCAACATCACCTACAAGTGAAGGTAATTGTGACGTGGGAGAAGTTTGAGATGGGTAAGTTCATCAATCAGATGCAGGCTTGAATCAGATGAGTATATTTTATTATCTGACATGCCGTGCAATACAAGCTTATTGCATGAGGCCAGGCTGCCTATGAAGAAGTACTCTTTGTGGTTCCAGCACTAAAATGCCCACTAGATATAGCCGTGCACATATAAGAAGTGTTAACTTGGTAGTTTACCAACAAAATGGTTGTTAGATCTTGCTTTTCTTGCATGTTCATGTACCTGAGATGTCACCAGAGGTACATTATGGAGAGCGAAGGTGTCTCTGGAAATATACCAGTGTTTAGAACCAGTGGTTATTAACAACCAAAATCAAAGAACCACCCAACATTGAAATATACCAGGATATTTCATATCTAATTTCATGATGTATGTGAGAAGTTTTTGAACATAGAAAACTTCAACTTGTGCTCTGGAGAGGTACTGGAGAAATGGTGAAATTAGGTCAAATAAAAGGCAGCTGAGAGGACAGCTAAACCCTCAATCAATCCCCCATGAAACTGGCCAACATGGCATTAGAAACATGTAGTTAAGAGAGGGAGAGGAGTAATATCACAAGAGCTAAGAAACATTTAACTCTTGAGGTAACTTATACCGTGCTTGAACTCAAAATACTTGAAATATAGTTTGACATAAAGGTTACGTCACAAGATTTCTTAATCCCTTTTCTGAAAATGGCTGACATATGAAGATAGTTGTTTGGGGGAGCTCACACTGATTTGTGGAGACTAGTAATGAGAGCCACGGAAGAGCAATCAAAGTTCAATCTGATGTGCATTATTTCAATTGACTTTTTTATAATGTTTTCCAAAATGTTGTTTCCCAAGCCAAGGAAATAAATACTATAAAAATTGTTGTTGATAAACAAATGGGATGTTGCATCTTTTTGACATGATATAGGCTAAGATGTTTTTCTATTCTACTAACCTCACCAATTGAAGACCTGGATGGGGGGGCACAACAATAAACAGAAAGAAGGTAAGGACCATAATCATTTTGGCTCACAAGCAATTTAAACTCACATTACAAGGCGCATCCACCTATTGTCATCTGTGTGCTGAAGGGTTTCTAAAGGGTTCTCTCCATGAGCATTTCCTCATGGGCCACCAGTCAGCTATTACTGTGTTTCAAAGTTTTCATCATAATTAGAAAATGATCAATGGAGTTAATTTAGACTTTTTCATATCACAAAAACATGGTATATTATTGTTATTGTTTTCTTCGTTAGGGTTTTGAATAGAAATCAGTGGAGTCTGATGCTTTCTTTTTGGATGGAGAATCTTTGTAATTGTTCCACTCGAATAATTATTGTTTGGGTCTATACTAAGAAATTTTATGGATAAAATAGCTCAAACTTGCCTAATACCTACTTGCAAAGAGGTTTGGTTAGTCACTTCTTTAGTTGATTATCAACCAGATTCCTTCCATGATCTCCCTTCTCATTTGATTAATAGACACAACTTACTTATTAGACTGTACTGGTGTTTAGTTGTTGCATCCTTTGCTAGTCTCTCTAAACTGCTACATCTGGTTAATGAAAAAGCTTTTCAGTAAAGTGAAAATTAGTGTTCTTTGATTCCAAGTTCTTAATTTTTAAAGCGCAAGAGCAGACCAACTAACAAGCCGCCATTGGCACCCCCAAGTCAAGCTCAGTGGAAGGGGGCTGGAAGGGCTTCCAACTGCACATCAGTTGATCTGAGTCTGAACCCAGAATCTTTTTTCAGGTCCGAGACAGAGGTGGGTATACCACTGAGCCTTTACCCCTAGGGTTGATTCCAAGTTTTGAGGACCTCTCATTTGGTTTTGCTTAATTTTTTTCAATTTCATGGAACCTTTACACAACATGAGAGTGTGGTTGTGATTTTTTCTCACACAAAATGTCCTGGCTCATTACCGTAAACTTTGTGATTTAGTCCATTACAATGTCCAATATCGGGTGTTTATTGTGGCATATCTATCTGCCAAAGAAGGCTGTTTGTTTATTTTGTTTGTTGCAGTGAGTTCTCCCTGTGCCTCTTGCTACGTGCTTGATAATGTTGGAACGCTCTTGATGGGTACAGGTGCACCGAGTTGGTTTCATTAATGTTTTGATTATGGTGAAGAGTTTATTGAATATTGAACAAATTTTTAATAAAAATTCATTTAAATCAAAACTAAAAATTATAAGGGGATTTGGGTATGCTGAGTATTGTTGGAACAGCCTCATCAAGTAGGATTTAAGGAAGGTGATTTGGAAATTTCTAAATCTAAGGTGTGGGAGATATTGAATTTTGAGTAGTTTTTGTCATTAGAAACTCAAATAAGTTACAAAAAATGATTTTGGAAGGAAAAATTAATTTGGTAACCAGTTCACATTTGGTCCAATGGCATGTAAGTTAAAATAGCAATTCAACAGAGGTAGTGGCATTTGTGCCATATGTGTCACTACCAAATGTCAAATTGTCAATTCAATATAATATTTGTCACATGTTGTACATTATAATGATGGAAACCACAAACTTTACCTCACACATGTGTCATGAGTTGTGGTTTTTCGTGTGAATCAAATTCTCCTATATTGTTAGTGAGGTCATTTACCTGCTTTTTTCAAGTTCTTAAACTTTTAATTTCAATCTCAAGTAATTTTGAAAAAAAAATCAATTTTAACTCGAGTTCAGAAGCCATTCCATTACTATACACAGTACACACTGCTGAATATTGGAAATTGTATAGGTATTAGAATAATGAAATATACTAAAAAATGGTCACCTTATTGAAAAGTACATCATACTTGCATGAAAAATGGGAACTGACTAAAGTAACATAAGTATAACTTTACCTTAACAATGTTGACATTTCATAATGGTGATGTAGTCAATAACACAACATATAACTTAGTGTTCCCGAGTTGTCAATTGACCAACCTACCCAAAACTGAAAGAAGAAGAAGAAGCATGGAGTCCATTCAAGACTATTGAAAAGACATTGACCATTAAGGATGTGCAAAACTACTGAATCTCTGTAAGATTCCCGATGCTAGACTTGCATATGAATCTATTCATCTAGACAAGCATATGTGCTCTTGGCAGTAGAATGCCAAACATTTTAGATAATCCTTCTTGTTGATTCAACATATCAAAAAAGGATCCCAAAGACAGTGATGAGTCAAAACAAGCCTAGTCCAAGTGCCATGAAGAAAAACCACACATGGGGAAGCCCACACCCCAATAATATGTTATCCATGACTCAAGTATGTTACAAAGCTACTACTTTGTACTACTTAATAACTGCCAGTGGGTCAAGAAGAGGCTCTTAGTTTAGGGTCGAGACCAAGGTTGTGGCACATTCCTGAAATGAGGCCAAGCCAAGTTTGGGCTTTCACTGTGGGAATCTCCCTCACTCATAGGCTTTTCCCATGCTAAAGCACGAGGCAAAGGTTATCATGAACCTAACCGCATCTAGATCATGAGGCATAGTAGGGGGAGGGTTCTTATATTCTTATGTCTACTCATAGGTGTAAGAGCCTTCCCACTCTTAAATCCTAAATGTCAAAGAATTCAGAAATACACTGAAAGGTGGACAAAATTGGTCTGCCCTTATGTTTAGGGGAATAGACATAATATCTCTATTTGTAAGTATGGCTTCCCAAAGCAGAGCTGGGTGAAACCCAACTGGAAGAGGATATTGAATCTTAGAAATTATGTGAAAAGGATATGCAAGCTATAAATTGATGTATTTGACGTAGTAGTTTTTGCATTTAGAGTGGTTGAAGCACCAAATAGTACTTGAAATGGATATATAGACTAAGATTGATGTTTTAAAGTTCTCACGATAGTTTGTTGGTGTATTGAATTTCAGTAAAAATTTCTTTCCTTTGTTTTTTAGCTGAATGTTTACAATTATTGGTTTTTGTATTACATGTGTAAATTTGTTGCAAGTACACAAGAGAATGAAGGGAAATTAATTTGACAGCCTTTATCACAAAGGGCAAGAAAATTACACACCTTCTCTATAAGAAAATGTTGATGCACCCACCCATCAAAGTTTAACGCTAGCTAGATGGGTTGTTAACAACATCAAATAGGTACTTGCTCAATACTGGAAATATCTTGGAGTGCTTCAGTCACACTGACTGACTGTAAGGGCTGTCATCTGATGTCGAGTGCTTGTGGACCCCAGCTCTGGTTTTCACAGCTGATTGTTACTTACCCTTGGTACCTAATTGAACTTGACCCAAGATACTTCATTTAAAGAAAAACCCCTTTTCCATCTGTTTCTTGTTGTTGTGTTCTGCTGCAATGAAATTTGCTAGGTGTGATAACATCAACCCTTCCATCCAATTCCAGCTGGCCTCTATGAATATCATAAAAAGACAGTCACACAAAAATCTCCCTATAAAGATGATGGTTAGGTAGATTGATTTTCTGAACTGGAGTGTGTGTGCAAAAAATTCATGTATTGGCTAAATTTTCCAACCTGGAAGTTGCAAAAAAGATGGCTAAATTTGGGACTACCAACAAAAAAATTAATGGATCAATTAACTTTCCAACTGGAGTGTGCACATCACTTACCTATATATATATATATATATACAGCTGAGAACTCCCAAACAAAAAAGATGGGATTGATTCCCCAGTTCAACCTATATTCTTTTGAAACCTTGGGATTTGTCCAAATAATAGAGAGGCACGTAGTTGTTGATAATTGGTTTGATGATCATGGCCCTATTGTGTGTGTGTTGTTTTTCCCCTCGTTTTTGTGATGGAGCTGAAGTGGTGATCATCCATAAGTCAGTTTAGCCAAATTTGGCTATGAATATGGTTATGAATGTAAAAAAGCTTACACATCCTTCACATTTTTGGCTATATGCTGCTAGAACCCAATAGAGAGCTCTGGCTAATTTTCAAAAGAAGTTGTCAAAATTTGTCAACTGGTTGGCGACAAGAAAACCCAAAAAGCACCTTTTTTTTTGGCCATTTTGGAAGGAAGAAAAAAATCCCCACTACTGGCTAAATTTAGCCAGGGAAAAACAAAAAAACACCGCTGGCCAACTCCCACCCCACTGTCCCAAATAGAGGAAGTTTTAGCGGCGGCCAGGAGCCGCCACCTTAGTTGGCCGGAAGAAGCGATTTCCTAGCGCCGTGTTTGTTTCTCGCAACACAAGAGCTTCCTTTGATTGCTGCATCGGGATAGATCACAGAAAAACATATTCACAGAGACAGAGAGAGAGAGAGAGTCACACACACACACACACACATATGTGAGAGAGATGTGGAAAAGGGGCCAGCACGAGCACGGGGATGGTGTTCTTGGGAGGTCAATGTCATGGAAGCAAGGATCGGGCAGCTGCTCATGTGTTTTCGTCTTGTGCATAGCTGTTGTGGTGCTGGTGGTAGCGGCCGCAGCAGCCATCTCAGTCCCCATCATTCTGGTGAGAATGAAACACGAAAATCAATTGCAGGTAGGGACCATGGAAGCAGCAATCTCTTTGGCTTGTAATGCCACCAGATTCCCCGTAGCTTGCAATGTTTCGCTCAGTGCTGTGGACCCACGTACCTTCAAGTCTTCAGCCAAGGATCTGACCACCATAGCCGTGACGGCTGCGACGCAAGCTGTGTCTCAGACTCTCAACAGCTCCCTGTCTTTGATGAATATGAGTGCAAACTCTGAAATTTCAGGGAATAATGCAACACTGGCTAGCAAGTTAGTGGATTGTTTTCCGCTTCTCAACTTGTCTCTGGGACTTCTCGACGAGTCCTTTTACCAGCTAGACTCGTCGTCTATGGACTTGTCTTCTCTGCATCTCGTTTTCCAAGACATCAAAACATGGATCAGCGGGGCGCTCACATTTTACACCAGCTGCACTGATGCATTCAACCTCCTTGACAATTCAACAGACGATGCTCACGCCGCTGCGTTGAATGTGCAGATACAACAACAGAGCGAGGTTACATTCCAGCTTCTGAGTAATGCTCTTTCTTTTGTCAACGCGCTCGCACTGTTCGGAAACGATTTGCGCAGCTGGAAACCTTCGTTTTTCCAAACCCACGTCCAAAGTGTAACGACAACAGCTGCAGCAGCTGCTGTAACTCCAGAGGTTCCTAGTACGACGCCTCCTGCAGCTGGCCGCAAACTACTCGCAAGCGAAAACAGAGAACAACCCACTGCGGTGCTCACACATTCAGAGCTCACGATCAGTTTTCCGACATGGCTAAGCCGCGGAGATAGAAGGTTACTGCTAGCTGCGGATTCATGGAGTGCCAATGTGACTGTAGCACAGGACGGATCGGGAGACTACAACACCATTCAACAGGCGGTGGATGCTGCTGCTGCTGCTGCTTCTTCTTCTTTTGGCAACGGCAGTAGCAGTAGCAGCAAGCCTGCTGCAGCAGCTCCTCGCTATGTAATTCACATCAAAGAGGGCATTTACCATGAGATTGTAAGAGTCTCCACACCATTTCTCATCATGCTTGGTGATGGTATCAACAAGACCATTATCACGGGAAACCGAAGTGCAACTGACCCCAGTATGACAACCTACCAATCTGCAACTTTTGGTACAAACCCTTTTCAAACCCCTTCTTCTTCTTCTTCAAGCTGTTCTTCACTAGTGTTCCTTGTAGTAGAGTTATGTCAATCAGCATCTTACAGAAGAAATGGATCAAATTGCATGAAATGCAATCAATTCAGATGCAGTTTTCACCATCATTTGGGCATCCATTGACATGAGCTCTTCTCCTGTGGATAATAACATGACATGGTTGTTTACTCATGTGTAGGTGTAACGGGGAAAGGATTCATTGCAAAAGGTATTACTTTCCAGAATACAGCGGGTGCAATAGCTCATCAGGCTGTGGCATTGAGAGTCTCAGGCGATCAATCAGCCTTTTGGCAATGCTCCTTTGATGGCTTCCAAGATACATTATACACCCATGCTCTGCGCCAATTTTACTTTGGCTGCACGATATATGGAACTGTGGATTTTGTGTTTGGGAATGCCGCTGCAGTGTTGCAGAATTGCACACTTCTTGCACGACCCAATTTACAAGGTCAAGAGAATGTGTACACTGCCCAGGGTCGAACTGACCCTGGGCAGAATACAGGCTTTGTTTTGGCGGATTGTATCATTGGTGGAACCCCAGATCTTCTCCCTCAAAGCCAATTGTTTCCAACCTTTCTTGGGAGGCCTTGGAAGCTGTATTCTTTGACTGTTTATATTAACTCCACAATCTCTGGCATTGTCAACCCAAGTGGCTGGCTTCCTTGGTCTGGTGAGACATCTCTCTTCTCTGTTTTTTTCAATCATGTATTTGATGATGATAATTGTTGCTTCCAAATAGATGTGAAATATATCTGTTGTGGAATGGAGAGATGTATATCACTTATGCACTGCATTATATGGACTGTGGATCTCTTTCTGTATGAAGGCTTGGCTTTTACTTAGTGGTTCTTCACCATGTTATGACCCGTTGCTAAACCCTGAAGTTGCAATTGAAATTGTCTTCAAAAATTAACATTTTTCTTACTTTTGAAGCGGTTGGTCAATGTCATTGTTGACCTAACAAACCACATGTCACATCAGTTTCGACAACTGTGCTTTGGAGCAGCTGAATTCTGAAATCCTCCTAAGCCCTCATTGTACACTGCTCACACAATTGGTCACAGGGCATTTTGTCCTATCCAACTTCCCATGAACCCTCTGCTTTCATTTCCTCTATGGAAGAGAAACTATGTTTTACATGTCAGTGTGGGTCTAGTCCAGGTTAATAATTTGCAATTTTTGTTATGGTTCTGTGCAGGTAATTTTGCTTTGGACACTCTATACTTTGCGGAATATGAGAGTCAGGGACCAGGCGCAAACCCACAAGCAAGAGTCAATTGGTCTACGCAAATCACAGACCCTTCAGAGCTTGCTAAATTTAGCGTCAACAATTTTCTCAATGCACAAGAGTGGTTGCTGCCAGATACAAGTAGATAGCATTAGGAGAAGCTGAAGATTGATGCCATCATTATCAACCAAGTGTGACTGGAATGCCAGGTCCTTTTTTATTCTGAAAGGTAGGCATTTACAATGACTAACCACTGTAACATGCACAATGGTTGAGCTAGATAAAAACATGCCATATGCAGATGATGAAGATTAGACTAGGGAAACAGGTAAGAGGACTAACACTCTTTCATGACCAGCTGATGCTCATTATTATAGCTGGCCATGAGCTGTCCCACACACTCAGCTTTGCTCTACAATGCACATTCTTTGGAGCACCCTTAGTAGGTGGTACGGGAAATGGTTACAAGTAGGAAAGAAATTGAGATCAGGTTTTGATCTATGCCCCTCATTTGTTGGACAGTAAGAAAATTTAATTTCAAGTCTCCAGATTCTTCTGGCTGCCAGTTTTAATAACCTCACATGTATAGGAGGACCAACCAGAGATTCTGTACATATCTTGAATGGTGTCTCTGAGTTCAACACCTTCATACACTTCACATGTATGCAATTTAATTTCTTGCAGTTCCATCTCAACTGCAGTCGCATTTCTGGATCCTACTGTAGCTCTATGAACACTTTTCTTGTTGGAAGTTTTTTTCATATGCACCATGAGTTTTAGGGAAAATCACCCTTGGGATTGATTCATTAGCTCATAGTCTACCTGTTGATAAGATCATGATTTGATTCTCAAATTGTTGTTTTACTTTTGTTGGGTACAGAAATACTCTTGGAAGAAGCTTCAAGACAAAATTTTCACCATCAAGACTATTTGCTCTGATGTGACCTAGACATTGCCCAAAATGATCACAGATTCACAACTCACCAAAATGAAACTTACTGAACTGTGTTCATATTTATGTCCAAAAAAACACTATATTTATTACATGTAATATCACATCTACCATCACCACATTACATGAATTACTTGAATTCCATTACATGAATGCACAATGTAATCTGTTAAATGTATTCAAAAGTGAGTAAGGCTGTGGATGCATATACTCTGTATGTCTCCACCATTCTAGACTAACGTTTAAGGTTTGGGAAAATAAAGCTTCTTAATTGTAAACCCTAGATTTAGAGCTATAGAGCTGAGACTTGCACATATGTAAGCATCTCTCTGGCTTTAAGCTAGGGCGTCATTGAAGCTCTTGGTGAGGGTACAAGTGAACAAATGTAGGCCTTATTGTGAGTGACAGTTGGTGTGCAGTATGTGTTCATCATTTATGTGCATTGGGTATACAGGAGCCAAGATCTGTTCCATGGGTAGAGAACACAATTCAAAATCAGATGTTGATTTTGAGGAGTTAAATCATAGATGTTCAAGGTCTGTTGAAGATTCATGACCCAGAATTGATTGTTGCAATTGCATTGCATACAGTGGAGGAGACCAGTGTTTGGCGGTTCTCACTTTTTTATGACAATCATTGGTTTTAGTTCTCACATAATATTTTAGGAATTGAATTGATTCTCTAAAAAACAAGTTCTCCATAACAGAGGAACTGACCAAGGTATCAAACTTTTGAAAAAAATTCAACCAATTCTCTAAGTGTTAATTATCACAAGTTGATTATCATTTTGATGTTCATTTCTTATCTTCTAAAAATATATAGCTCTCTACCCACAAGCTTTTTCAGTTCATTGGTGCTAACAAATTGTTCAATAGAATGCAATTTGAATAATTGATGTAAATGATTATGGCATTTAATATGCATCGGATATAAAGATCTCTTATCATATTCTTCAACAATAGTCAAACCTTCTTTACAACAATATAAGATGAAATTAATCAAACGCTTTTAAACTTAGGGCCTAGCATCAAAAACATGTTATGGGTTTTTTTGGTATCATATTTCTTTAGAAAGAAGAGGAAAGACTTCAACAATCTCAAAACCTCCTTTTCCATGTTAGAGGCCAACAAAAACAACTAAAAAACAACCCTAGAATCATCATCTATCAAATTCACTAGGGTTGGTGAGATTTTAACTTTTTCTTTCAATTTCAAACACATTGCTATTGTAGAATGCAATGCATCATTTAGCAACTAGTGGTTTCAAGATTAACTTGTAACACAATCAGTCACGAGCAAGGAAAGGCAATCAATAATTATTTGAGAAATGTGTTGTGTAAGAGGAGGAAGTGCTCTTTCATTAATTATGATAGAAGTCTATTTGCTATAACAAAGGTTAACAACATTTTAGAACTACAAAGTTTCTTGGAACATAATCACTTTGGAAGCAAACCTACAAACAAAGTTTAACATTCAATGTTAATATTTTCAAATTATAGTTCAAATAAAAAACATAAAGTTTAAAATTTTCAATCTGAAAAATCTAAAATGATTGTAAAATTAATTGTAGATGAAAGATGACATGCCCCAAACTCTTTAAGGAACCCAAATGTGGGTTTCAAATTGATACAATGGAAAAAGAAATGAATTAGGATATGTTCTTTAGTTCTTCGAACTTTTGAGGTAAGAGGATGTGTTGGAGTTCCAAGATGGGATTAAGGTGAACTCACAAGCAATAATTCAAAATGAAATCAACTTGTACAAACCAAGGAGAGAGGACGATTAATACAAGTTAATCATAATTAGTGCGACGGACTTAATAGAGACAACTTCACAAGTTTTATATGGCCCGCAACATTTGGGAAGAGGCATCACTCCCTTCCTTATAATATACTTTATGATTCTTTATGGTGGCTACATCCAAATGGCATTTTTTCCTACGACTCCCAAGTGGGAGTCCAAAATTAAGACTCTTACTATTTTGAAACTTTGGATATTCATATATTTTTCAAAACAAGCCTATTTGGAGTATGTGAAGGCAATATCTTATAGATTTCAAAAAGATCTTGCCAATAATGTATTGCATTGCCCAATAGAAGATCATTTGACCATTGTTTTAATGTAATTTGTGATCAAGAGTCAAATTCCCAATTTGACTCTTAATCTTTCTTTTGAACATAACTCATGCATTTCAAATCTAAATGAACAATGCAAGGGCACTTTAGGCATTTACACTTCAAAAACTTTCCAATGGTATCCTGGGGGCCCAATTTGGTGCTTGTTTGCTTTTTCAACCAATGTTTTAAACATTCAGGACTCCTGCATGAGTGTGATTCCCAAAGTGAGAGTGCACTTAGGAGTCATTGGGGTCCATCTTTTGCGTTCTCCCCCATTTGTGAGAATGCATTTCACACTTAAACACACTTTCTTAGCCTCATGGGCACTTGCATTTTACACTCTGTCACGAACCTTATGTTAAGGTTATGACAAAAGAAAAAAATTACATTGTCTTAAATAGAATGTTTAGATTTTTTGGATGGATATTAACATATTCACAAGCCTTGTTTCATTTTTGTTAACCTTCTTCATACTTCTTAAGCTAAGTTATAAATTTTTGCAAATATGATTGAATAAACTTAATAAAAACATATAAAATTTTTTGACACATTTTTCATTTGTTGTCACATATTAACAAGCTTTAAAGAAAGTAGAACCAAAACAAGAACCTTATAACCTTTCTTTCAAACTTAAACATTTATAATTCATAATCAATTTTAGAGCAATTGTCATATCATTTAAATTTGAACCTTCATATTGTATATAAGGAAAAAAAATCTTTCTAAACCCATATTCATTCAACAATTTTATCAAATTTTTTATGAAGGTTTGACCAATAACTTTTATTACCCTAAATAGACCAATAATGACATGTTTTGGCTACCAATGAGCCCCTAAAAAAAAAAAATCATTGCAAAAAATGTCATTACAACCAAATTCATACATCAAAATTTATTGTTGTAGTATTACATTTAATAAATTTTGACAAAACATATATATATTTATTATTATTATTATTATTATTTTTTTTTTCCACCAAGTTAGGCAATACTATTTGAATTTTTTTTTCTACATCACAAATTTATCAAGCTTCATAGGTTCATACAAAAATCACATTAATTTTGTGCAAAATCCAAGTTTCATAAGTTCATACAAAATTCATATGAATTTTATGTTATGGTTAATATGAACAATATTTTTACGTATTCAATGTCTTAAATATTCAAATGGATGAGACATTACTTTTGAATGACATATGTGAATGTTCATGTTTAACACACAAAATGCACATAATTTTATATAAAATTATATCACAATAATTGCACATATTTAATTAAAATGTAAATCATACATACTTCACATCAAACAATTATAAGTAGAAAAGACGCATCATTTATATAGAAGTAATACACATATATTATTGTGTCATTTTTATATTTTGAAGTTCATATATTTTGCATAAACGTATTATTTTCAAATTTTTGCATGCATTCTATTAAAATTTAATTATATTGAAAGTTTGCGATGTAATGGAAAATCATTCAAGGACATAAATGTAAGGTTAAACATTTGATCCAAATACTTTCCACAAATTACATTGGCAAGTGATTTTTGAAAATTAAAAGACTTAAGTGTTGTAAAACTTCTTTTGTTACAAATCATTTTTTCAAAAACATTTTTTATAGAAATGTTTTTGAAATTTTTTGTTAAACAAATTATACCTTTTCTTTGTTGGTTGCCCCTAACAATTTTTTTTAATGGATTGTTAACCTCCTCTTCAAATGATTTACAATAATGGTGTGGTTTTCAATCAAATGTTTTTTGAAAACTATTATACTATTTGTTTTGTAATATGAAATTAATTTCTTTTTGTTTGAGTTCTAGGATTATATGCATTTATAAAATTGTTGTAACAAGAAATTCAATGCATCATTTTAAGATTGTTACAACCAATTTTTTGTTATCAATAACATATAAAAAAGCCTAGCAAAATGCGTTTTGACCATGAGACATCCATTTAATTTTCGAAGCATGCAACTTTTCAAAGTTTAGTTTCATTTTTTTTTTTCATGTTTAGGAATTTTCTTGAATTCTATTTCCAAACTATGATAACCTTTAGACAATTCTTCCTTAGGAATATCATTGAAAAAAACATCACATGTTTGATAATTAGTTGAAATTATGTTTTCATTCATTTGACTAATCCAATTTTCAACAAAATTTCAAAAATGTTATTCAACAAAAGTGTAAAAAATGAAATAAAAGATTATTTTACCAAAATGTGGTATTAATTTTTTGCAAATTTATTTAACTATCTAAAACATACAATACAACTTGAAACATTAAATACCAACATTTACAAGGTCAAAATAACTCATTTAACCTTCCTTTTTTCATGTAAAAAATGAATATACAAAAATGCAATGCAATACAAAAAAAATGAATCTTATAAACAACAAACATATTTCTTAATGTTAAAATGTTTCAAGCTTAATAACAAATAAAGATTGAACTTGGAACATAAAAAACTGTTTCACCAAAATAAATGGAAGAATGGACATTAATGTCAAACAAAAAACCATAAAATTACAAGCATATTTTGAAAATCATATTTGAAAAAACAAATCAATGGTGGATCCAAGCTTTTCATTCCCAAACCTACACGAAAAAAAGTTGCGGGAAATACCAAATTCACAAGTAAAAATAAAAGGATGTAAACAACAAGAGGAGCCAAATAACAATGCAAAAGAAATTGAATAATATTAGAAGAAGTCGAGTAAAAATGAGAGTGACACGCTCCCAAGTTCCTAGTTAGACCCAAGTTGGGTCTAAGTTACTTAATAGCGGAATTGTGAGGAATTTGGGGCACGCTCCCAGCTTTTAACACTAAAAGGGGTAGAGGGGCGTGTTGAAGCTCCGGGATGGGACTAGGAAGAGTGACAAGCTTTACTTATTTACTCGAACGTGCATCAAACTAACCAACAAGTTGGTTAGTCCACTTTATGGAGCACCTTTGGTGCTAGGACAAGCCATGGGCAACTTTGGATTCACATGACTCACCACGGCCCGGACTCGGGGGAAGCCACCACCTTCCCCCATATAGTATACTTTGTGCCTCTCCGCGGCACCCACATTCGAATGGCTTTTTGTCGGGAGGAATCCCGAAATTGTCTTGATTTGGACTCCCGAGATTTTGCGAGATCATAACTCTTTGCTCAAACCTCCGATTGGGATGAGATCTTAAGCAAACTTATAGTTATCGTCGAGAGCTTTTCAACAGTGTATCACACTCCACCTGCACACACCGGGGTCGGGTCGATTCTCAACTTTTAGTGGTCGAGAGTCAAATTGCCAATTTGACTTTCAACCCTTTTTTTTGTCATAACTCGTGCTGTAGATGTCCAAATGGCCCATGCGAATTTATTTTTGACATCTACACTTTGATAACTTTTCAATGATATAAAAAACATCCCAATGTGAAGTGTTTTGACCCTTGCCATTGAACTCTGAAGTTTCGGGAGTCCCGGAGGATTCCTAAGTCCCAATTTTGGGAGTGTGAGTTTCATCCTCACACTCCTTCAACGTAAGGTTGTGACAAGGAGAGGAGTTGAACTACACAACAAAAGGAACTAAGTAACACAATACAAGGAACTAGGCAACAATAATAAATTTACTAAATTATAACAAAAATGATCTAATTAACAACAAGAAGAATAAATTAATAACAAAAGGAACCAAGTAGCATAACAAGAGGAGCTGACCGACATTAAAATGAGGTGAACAAAAAAGAAAGAAAATGAAGCAATAATAAAAAAAATCAATTAGTAATAAAATGAGTTAAGTACCAACAAGAAAAGCTTAATAATAGGAAGAGGAATTGAAAAACACAAGAAAAAGAACTAAATAACACCAAAAGCAATAAATTAGTAATTAAAAGAATTGAACAATGGCAAGAGGAACTAAGTAACATAACATGAGGAATTGAACAACACAATAAAAAAAACCCAACAACATAATAAAAGAAACTAACTAAGTGGCAACAATAGGAGTCAATTAACAACAAGAAGAACTAAATAAAACAACAAAAGGAGCCAACTAGTAACAAGAAAAGACCTAAACAATAATTAAACATCAATGTAAGAGGATTGAATAACAAGGCACGACGAGTCAAAAGAAAAGTCAAAGAGTAACACTACAAGAGGAATAAAATAACAAACATAAAACAAGTTGAACAAACCCAAATAATACCCCAATTTCACTATGAAAAAATTGTGTTTGTTGCAACTTGTTCAATGTAATTAAAAAGTGTTTGATGCATCCAAATTATAATTAAAAAATGTTTGATGCAATTAGACTACAACTAAATAGACAAGTTACAACGGACATGATTTTCTCATAATGTTTACAAGCCACAAATTTAAAAACAAACTTGAATTTTTAGAGCATCACAAAGCTCTAACCTCTAATGCACCAAAAATATTGTATAACGAAGTGGGGCCCAAGTTTTTTCTTTTAAAAAATGAAAAAAAATGAAGAAGTGTTAGCATTCAACCTTTGTGGAAGCACCGCATGAAACCTGAAACCATATATTTATTCTTTTGGGAACCTAGGATACCTAGTTGAGAATTGAAAATTGTACCTTGCTCTATTTAAATACCTTATCAAGGTATCCTTTTTTTGAGATTTAAACAAAAGGTTAGGGTCTTATTAGAGGTCGATTGTCACCTCAATAAAACCTATGGGTTAGATATCAATTTGGATATCATTGTAAGTGATATCCAACAATTGTTTCAGTGAGGACTGCCTTGAACTTTTGGCTAATTTTCTTTTCATTTTTGATACCCACCCAACACTAAAGGAGACCTAGGCATTTGGTAAGGAAGGAAAAAAAGAGATACGTACTTGGTTTTGGTGTTGAAGGGGGACTGAGGAATATGTCAATTAGTTTAAAAGTGATAAAATAAGGATGGATGAAAGCTAGAAAGTTCATCACATAACCCAGTTTTAAATACTTATTTCCATCAATAGTTCCTTACTAAATAATTTCTATTTATTCCTTAATTAAAAAAATCTCTAGCTAACTTCATAAATAGGTTCAATGTAACGTCCTAAGTATCCCATAACTAGGGTAAGTGCCTAGGTGTCTCCCTGGATGATTCCTAGATAGACCATAAAAATAGCTTTCTACTTGATCCTTCGGTATCTTGTAACTTAAAAAATCCCTAGCTAACCCTTCAAGTAGGTTTTGTGTAATTCTCAAGTCTTTCATAGTAACATAGGGAGCCCCTAAATAAACATATAAACACATGCAAAACAAAAGACACAAAAGGAACTCAAATCATCATGGGTTGAAGAGGAAATTTAAGTTTCCTCTATTATTTTCCGTTGGCATAATCCTTACCCACATTTTGATAGTATATTGATAGGAACCCAAGCATTTTGTAAAGCCTGAGCACAATTTTGTCAATGGAATTGAAATGCATGTTATCAACTGGAATCTGTCCTTCACAAGCTGCAGGGCATTTAGAAAAACCAAATGCCTGCTCGCAAGGTTTTTTGAAATGTGGAGGCATGTTTTTTTTGGGGGAATGCCCCATTGCTTAGGGTATTACCCTACATTTAAAGGCCCTGCCAGAAATCTTTCTAAGAGACAACTAGATCACCCTAGGCTAACTCCCTACCATGATTTTTTTTCTTTCAATTTTGTGGTGTGGAAAGTTTGGCAAATTTTTTCAAATTTTTAGCATTTTTGCGAATTTTATTCTAAAATAAATCTTCTTGTTTTTTGGTCAGCCCACAGCACGAAATTTCCCCCAAAACAATTTCTGCTCCCTAACTTATAGAGTTCGGGATTTTAATAAGTTTGGGGTTTTAATAGCAATGTTGGGTGGTCACGTTATAATTTTTAATACCCGCCGGTTCTGGTTTACCTTTCTAATAATTAAAAAATTTAAAGAACCTTCAATGATTGCACCAACTGCTTGAAAAATTTCCTGAAACAAATAACCAGAAGTCTTTCAAAAGCCCTTCGTTCTATTTTGTAAATCCACCCAAAACACTGGGTTTACCATGGGTATCAGTGTACCTATGTGCTGGTTTACCCGAGGCGTTAGTTTACAACCCCTAGGGTTTAAGAGTTTAGGGGTGTAGTGTTCCTATGCTGAACGGAACTGCCAAATTAAGAAAATACAAAAGACTAGAAATGCAAAAAACTACTGACCATGATCTAAAATAGGCTACAGAAGTGTGTTGTTGGGGAATTCTTTCGTGCAGCCAAAGCAACGGTTTTTAAAACCAGATTTCGCCAAAATTCGAAAAATAAAAATTAAAGGGAAAAATGAATATTGGTTTGCAATATTTTCTTTTCCTGAAAAGAAGAAAAAAGCACCAGATTTTTGAAAAAAAATGTGAATTATTTTTGTTACATTTGGAGTCTGGACACTGATTTTAGTTTGGTAACCTTTTTAAAACTAGTTTTAAAAATTATTTAGAGGGGTTCTTAAAACCTGTCACCATTAAATGTTAAACCCCTCTTGGGATGCTAGCCAATGATGCAATATCAGAAAATTGAAAAAAATATCACTGGGCGAGAGTGGGGTTCAAGCATAGAAAGTGTAGCCAAAAATGGCTATTTAAATCACATATGAAATACATATTTTTAATCATCCTTGTAAGATTTTTGGCTACATTCAGAAAACCAAATATAGAAATCTGTCGATTTTTACCCCCTCCCTTTTTTTTTTCCAACTTCTAAGTTCTGGCGATTGAAACCCTCAAGCAATCACCTTAGTTTTCGAACTTTTGGTTTACTAATTTCTCCAAAAGGCCAAATTTCGCCAGTAAAGTGCAAGGCTTAGTCAGCCTGGTACCAGGTATCTTCAAATGAAGAGGAATTTAGGGTTAGGGTTTTGGGGTTTGTCCTTCAAGTCTTAGAAGAAGTAGCGCTTCCGGCTCCTTGCTTCTTCATCTGGAAGTGCACCGCCCACAGGGGAACCGCAGATCCCGCCAACACGATCCCGAAAACGGCTATGAACATCTTGCGCGTTCGATGCTTCATGACAGGCAGGTTGTACATTTGGTCCGCATGGAGATACTCGTTGTTGTAGTGCTTTGCTCCAGTGGTATGAATCTCACGGATGCCTGTAAGGATCAGCTGGCTAGCCACATTTAATGCCACATGAATTATCAACTGAAAAATTGGGCCCCGTTACAAGCATGAGAGCTCTTTCGACTCGAGGGCAAAAACTTGGTCCTGAAAAATGTAAATGCTACTTCAAGCTGCTTCACGGATCCATATACTATCAACAGACATCACAGATCCGAAAATCATTTGAACTCATGTCTGTAGAGAAGTTATATTGACAGAGTTTGATCTTGGATGGATTAATCCGAGCAAACTGATCTGCTGAAAAACTACACACCCATATTCTTGCAGATTTGACAATACTTCCGCACTGAATTTTTGCACTAATTTTCCGTTGCAAGAACAAATCACTGTAACGACTCCATTACATTACTGCGAAATTCTGATTTAAGTATTACTCTAGATCTGCGCTTATATTGTTGCTAGAATTCACTTTTCAGCGAAGAAAAATGGGTCACACTTGTATCGATCAGTCCGTGAATTTCTTTTAGTTCTGATGGATTTTTCACGCAATCATGTTTATTCAGCGGCGCCCAGAATATCAGAACCCATCAACCAGGATTGATTGGTTCAAGCTACAATATTAAGCATACATTTCAATTTTGACCATCTACAGTAACAGTTCACCAGCACGAGCAATACGTCTGCAGCTGGTCTTAAATAACCTTCTTCCTCGCCAAAATAAAATCAACAAAAAGCTGAACAATATAATGAATTGGTAAATAAGAGCTGTGAACTGCATCTAGCATATGAAGGATCCCTCCGTTACGTAGAGGTTTCTATTGAACTTTGCAGCTCATGCATTTTCCCCAAAGACACAGCTCATGTTGTGGCCCAAAACAATCCAAAAGCTGCGAGTAAAAAATTCCCCAAACCTCGAACCCAAGCTTTGTTTATGAAGTGAAAGATACAGCAACTGACATGTGATCAGGCGGGAGGTGTACGAATTCAGATTTTCTAGCTCCACTGTACAATTTACGACATATATTATTAGGCTGAGAAAAGAAGAAATGGAGCGGGGCCGGGGAAGAAAAAGAAAAAAAGAGATTCATCATCACCTAGCAAATTGGGTAAGGAGTTTGCGGTAAACTTTGACGCAATTACACGGCGTGCCGGCGCTAGCAATGTTGTTGTTGCATGAGAGCTCGCCATCGCTGCGCTTCAAGTGGTGCAATCTCTCTGACCCTCGCTGCTGCACCCACCACCCCCTGTCTGATTCTCTGGCGAGCGAGTTTACCAACACTGAATAGTAGACCGTAAGGCGCTTAGATTGAAACACAGAGCAAAAAAATACTCAAATGTAAGTATATAAAGTCTTCAATAGTATTCAATGGGAAAGGGCACTTGCAACGAAATATTATAACTTGATCCATTCTTGGGTATTCCAGTGCTGACAGTACTTTGAAGCTCTCATGTGGTCGAATCCTTCTTCCTCTGCCAATTCAGCATAGTAAGGACACTAGGACGCCCAATCTAAAAACTAAAATTAAAACCTTGGGGTGTGCTGGCTAGTAAGACTTTCTTTATTTAGCCCACATGATTGTTTGTTTTTTTTGTTTGTTTGTGTGTTAGCTGAGGATGTGCAACTTTTCAAAGCTTCCTACCCTGTCCCACCCAGCTGGGTCCCGCAGGTTTGGCGTTGTATGGATGGGGAGCCCACACTCTCTATCAAGTGCTAGCTATTGCTATGAGGGGGCTTAGCAATAGTGAAGAGATCAGGTCAAAGTGTTGGATCCAGAAGAACTGGTGTCTAAACGAGCTGTCTAGACCAGTGTTGGGCGGGTATCAGAAATGATTTCGGGTATATCTCGGTTATCAATCGGTTATTCAAGTTTGAAAATTTCAGAGTATCAGTGATACCCTCACTGAACCCCTAATCGTCGGTTCTCACTTGTATGAGAATCAGATGAATGAGAACCGGATAAAAACATTTTAAATATTGAGACCCAGGTGAGATAAAACCTATTACCCGGGCCAGGTTCTCAAAAACAGTATATAACGTGTAATGCACAACTATTAAACAAGGTTGTGCATTTAATGCACAAGGTTCCAAGATTAAATGCACAAGATTCGAACTAATTATAGTAGTTGTACTGCTCAGAGCAATGAAAATCTATGTAGCAGCGGTGGAGGAGCTCACGAAAAGGAAATGACAGGATGAAATTCAGTTTTGTGAGTATGAACCCCCACTTAATGCTAATGTACTTTTTTTGGCAAGTTTTTAAAAATAATCTCACCCCATGAATACCAAACTCAGGGTTTGAGTGCTGTGTTTTCCTTACTTTATGAATAATTATGATTTTTAAATTTTAAACCAAAAGAATAAAATCAATAATTTGTTTGTACAATATAGGTTTTATTTTTTATTTGAAAAAATATTATAACTGATTGGTGAGAATCACCAATTGATAACCGGATTTTTTCAAACGTAGGAGAACCGGCATCATGAAAACCGGATCCAACGGGTATTTAAAAAAATGATACTGGACCAACACTGGTGTAGACCAAGTGTTCAAGGGCGCCTGCAGATTGCCAAACAGCAGCAGGGTTACAAATTTTTAAACTATTCTACATGTCTTGTAGTAAAATCTGGCTGTACCCTAAACCCAAACTCAATACTTGGATTGAAATCCAGTCCAATAAACATCGCAAACTGAAACTGTGAGATGGCATGGTAGTATGTTTAAAGAAATTTCTAATCCAACAGTAAGAGACCATGACATGAAATAAAACGACATGAAGAGAAACCAAAAGCCTCCTATCTAGAGCAAAATTATATAGCATTAATATGTACAAAAATGAAAATCGAAAGTAGTGGTGTGAACCATAGTAGCAGTCTGTTGCAAGTTCAGTGACCATCAACAGCCACATATGATGGCAGTGGCCGGTTATTTGCAACAATTCTAAATGACTTCATTAGCTTTCCAGCCATGTTGTAGGTCACTGTCAACAGTCACAACTATGCTGAGTTTCTTTCACAAGTCCAAAGGTAATGGGTAATTTAAAAAAATTCCGAATCCATGTTTGGTGTGAAAGGATATACCATGATTAATGCCCAATGGAAATAGACAAAGAAAATGGTGAGCTTTTGACAAGCATCTAAGCCATATCAGAATGGTTATTTGTAATGCCACCGACCCACCTTCTACTTCTGGCACCAAGTATATATCTTTGCCAAAAGGGACTTCAAAACTGCCTGCAGTAAACCACACAACCATAAAACTATCTAATTCTTGCCATGTACAATTGCTTTGTTTGAACTGTTGGACCTGTACCCATCAACCTACCTAGCAGTGTGCAAAATGTTGAGGGTCATGCTTCAGCTAAGTTCAATCCTTCATAGGTAAAATAATTTTTTGACAATAAGCAAAGTGGAGACTAGTTATGTGTTTGGAAAACATATCTGGGTAATAGCCATCCATATTGCAATCCAACTACAATATTTTTCCATGTTCTTGCTCAAAGTCCATTTACCTCAAAGAACAGTTCATATGACTAGAGGTGGGTCCAGTAAACTTTCTTCACTTCTGCCACACATGAGTGAGCTGTCTTGCCATAGTAGTCCTAAAATGTAAGAGAATCATGAAACCCTAAACCCTAAAGCCAACAAAGAAGAAATAAGCAGCAATAACTGAAGCTCTATAAGGACAAAATCTTACCTGTTGTGAATTTCCTTTGGCAATTTCATAACACAGCTTTGTCTGTTTGGCCTGGCAATTTGGGCATCAGAAAAACTTCCATGCTCATCTACCTGTATTGTTGAGCTATCATACCACATCATGGAACAACTTACAAGACATTGAAGGTAGCACATTACTTTCAAGCACTTCTTTTGTGATTCATCTGCCCTTTGAAGTGCTTGGACAATCAGCCAAGTGCATTTAGTGTCCTCAATGTCAGTTCCCATCTGCAGCAATAAAGTCCATGAGCTTAGATATATTCTTATCATATGTATTGATACAATCTGCAACTCAGTAAAGCAACTGCAGATTGTAAATTGTGTCTCATATATGGAGGCTGGAGTACTGGCAGAGTAAACAGGATCTAGGTCGTTCAAGACAGCCTTCAGTGAGAAGACTTAGAGAATTGACTTACTTTTCCAATGACCTCTGGAGCACCATTGCAGTTAAGGGGGTCATCCTGCGGCATAAACCACTAAAATTGATCAGCCAGCTAAAGTTGCCCTTGAGGCAGAAAGCACAAGAGGTCTTCAAATCACACAAATTTTGACAAGGAATTAAGTTATCCTAGGAAGCACCTGGACTTGGAAATAGGTACCCATTTGAAACAATATTTATTACTTCTTTGTCTGCTTCAAATTGGTTCTTGTCATTCTCCCCTGCCAGAAGAAGAGCACATGCCACCTGCACAAAGCCATACCAGCAGGGAAACAAATCCATTCACAGGAATCCAATAGAAGCACAACTCACTGAATTACACATTGAACATATGGGTGGAAGGTGTGGTATTTCATACGATGGCAAGACATATGTAGAGAGATCAACTTCTCCTGCTGGTGTGGTGATTAGGTCCAACATCTGATCTGAGGTTGTTTGGTATTCCACCTGCAATTTAGAAAGACATTTAGTGTATAAGCCTGGTTAGGAACTTCCAACCAAGATTTTTATTAAATGTAACCATTGCAATTCAGGAGAATTTCACAGTACAAAATCACTTCTCCTTTGCATTGACATCCAGCAATGTCAGTAGACCAAGAGCTGATCTATGACTTGACAAGTAAATATATCTTCATATGACTGAGAACTTCTCCATGCATTACTAAAGTCTAGTGCCATAACATCCCCAGTCTAACTGACTTCATCAGCTCAGTTTAGAATCTTCAAAATCAGGAACTACAGATTGTTGACAAACCTTATTACTAATGATAACTTCATAAAAAAGAATCCACAAATCAAAATTCACAAGACAAGAGGTAACTACATGTTACCTAAAAGGACATCACATGGGATACCAATTGACTGCGTGAACACTGACTAATCAAATGTGCTTGGATTATGTGTAACTTTGTGTAAATTGTGTGTAAGCTGCAATCAACCTTTACCATTAGGGTAGCTTGACATCGGGAGGCCAAGATTACATCATTGAAGATGTCAAGAAGTTGGGTGTAAATAGGCAAGATCTGCAAGTGTGTTTTTAGAATTTGGGAGATATGAGTTTGCAGCACATTGGCATCATTGATGGCCTTGAGGCCAACCTGCACATGAACTCTGCTATGAGTAGAAGCATTGGAAACCTGAGGAAGACTTGCTTCTGCGGAAGTTGCAGGAAAGAGGAATATTATGCATCAGATCTCCAAATCAGATAATCACCTTTGGGACTCTATAGTGGCAAGCTTGCCCATGATGAGTGATTCAATTGTCCATGATATCGTCCCCGAACAGCAAATAGGCTTGCAGCTGCTCTCATACATATCCTTAAGATTAATGGCAAGAGTCTTAATGGAGGATATAACAGTATTGACATTGAAGCACCAAGTCATCTATGATTAGGTTACAAATGTTGATAAAGATACATGCTCTACTATACATGTAGATAGCATGCAGTTTAGTAAACTTATAGTTTGTTGTTCTAAGACTACTGGTCTTAAGCAGATAATTCTGAGTAGTCACCATTTAGCACCACATTTAATTTCCAAAACTTGCCCCACTGCTTCACATACCCAAAAGCCAGTGCTTGTTATCTACTAGTTTCAGAGGGTATTTAGATCTGTGCTCTCCTTCTCTTTTATTTTCTCAAGTGTCATGGACAATTTTGTATCACAGACATGTTATTTTGATAATAGAGATGCTGAATTTTTCTTCAGCAAATTGGATTCCAATTCTCATGCATGTCAAGAGCAACACCACTCTGCTCATGAACTGTACTTGGCAACAATAAGGGGCAGGACAAGCAACATTTGCAGTTGGTTTGGGGACACATTACACCTGATTCAGTCTTACCCACTCAATGCACCAGCCAAGAGCACATGCCCTGAATACATCCTCATCAGAAAGCTCAATGTCTCCACCTTTCAGCAATCTCAAAACTATTAATTACAGATAATGCGTGGTTTAATTTGCCTGTGCACACATCAGAAAGCAAGTCTACCTTATGATTGCAATGCCATAGAAAGGTGGCAGCAGATCAATCGACCATTTTTGCAAAATATGCTAATTTCAAGCTGAAGATCCATCTGAGGAGGAAATCATGATTTTGCACATACTTTTGAACATACAAGTCTGGTCTTGTTATTGGGTCTATTTTTGTGCTCTGTGCTTTATTATTTAGGAAATAAAAACCTGACAAACATACCATTTGTTTAATGTAAAAAAAAAAAATCGACATCGCTTACTTGAATTTAAGGTATGTTGAAAAAGAGAGGAAAAAGACTAAAAAAAAATAGTAATAATGATCCTATGCTAATAAAACAAATTATTATACTAAATATTCATAGCATCCTTTGATACCAGTGCATAGATTAGACTAAATACCATGTGAACATACCAGACCAACATTGGTCCCTTCGATTTGTGATCCTTGAATTGAAAGCCTATTCTAGTTTTGGAAGAAACATCCATGGATGCTCTTTTTGGTTACCATACATTCAATTTGTTTTTTAACAATTTGTTTTATCTACATCTTTTTGGGTACTAAATACATTCTTGAAAGAGATGAGTCAATCTTTATTTCAAGTTTTCTGTTTAAATCAATGTCTATAGATCAATGATTCACAAACTGAAAAGAAAACATGGAAAGCAATTTAAATGTGATGTATGCTCGGGAAAGCTTCTTCCCCATGCCCTCACTTTGTTTTCATGCTGGGGACCTTTTATCATTCTCCTACCCAATGTGAGGTGAAGAAGCCATCCCCTACATTTTATGGTCTCTAATGGTTTGCTACCTTTTTCCATCTATCCTTTCATTTTCTTCACAATTGAGAAAATTGCATTTGAATCAAGCATGCACAAAAGCCAGTGTTGGGTGGGTGCCTGGTTTGGAGGGTTAGACCACAGGTTTGGTTCTGGTTAGTGGAGACCAAACCAATTAGTGGGTTACGCCCTTGTCAATGAATCTTACCTTTTTAAGGTGCACTCCAAATACATTGTGAAATTTTTAGGTGTTTTGTGATAACAAACAAGCAGGGTTATAATCTTAGTTCCAATGATGGGAGGAACAAGGAACTGGTATATATGAGTGATTTTTCGGAATATATCATATGGTCATCCATATGTAGATTCTAAAGATAATTACAAATATAAGTCATATCTACCTCGTTTTCAAGCCTAACTATTTCACTCCTTTCTCCTACCCATTCACATGAATCTCAAAAGACAAATTAACATGTGTTTTTTTGTGTGTTGTATATATGTATATATTCAAATTAAATTAAATTTGAGATTGACATAAATAATAATGGATTATTGAAAACTGTAATGAAAAAAAGAAGAAAAAAAGTTGATCGTCATTGATAGCATGAAGCAATCTGAAGCCCAATAATACATGGATGCTAGATGTAGCTCCAACAACTTGTGAAATGTGGTCATGTTGCAGACAAGCTCACAATAAGATAGAACATATATATGGTGTATAAAACCCTAAAATCAAACCCAAAACAAATTGACCACCCATCCTAATTATCATCACCATCAACATCATTATCATCATGTTTTTCTTCATCTACCTCCATTGTTATGCAACACCATAGCAAGACTTTTAGCTCAAATCTTTGTAGAGACCTGCTCCAATTCTTTTGTGTAATTGTAGGGCATGTGATGTAGCATAGTTTTTCCTTGACTATTTAGGGGCATTTTGAAAAAGGAAATACTCATTTTTCAAAACACATGGGTCCTCACAATTCTCACTCTGATGGCCATTACCTACATTTTTCAAATTGTCCCTCAATTTTTCACTCCTGCCAGGTATCACATGAAGAAAAATAAATTTGGAGCAGGTTTTTATGAAGTAAGTGTCAATAGCCATATATATGGTGTATAAATCTTGTGTAAGTGTAAATCATTTATAATGACACATCCAAACTTTTTACTCTTACACTTATATTGTTGTTGCATATATATTTGGTTTTACACTTACAAGAGGTCACAAATATTTGTCAAAAAAAACTAAAGTCTTTCATAAATGTTTTGAGACATGTAAATGCATATATTATATACTTTTAATATCATATCTTCTTGTAAACCCATATTAATTAGTTGTGGGTGTATATTTTGATGCAATGGATCATTTGGTTGGCATATCATCAACAACATTATAAAATCCTGCCCCTCAAAGTAAAATTCACATTTCTTACGTCGTTTTATACTACATAAAATAAATACATTTACATGTTTCGTGTTTGACATCTACACTTAAATGGACGTAAGTAGATACTAAACACTTATACAAAGTGTAAGTCCCAAACCATTTACACATAACACTGGTCTTTAGGATTGGTCAAGCCCAAGGCCATGGGCTTTACCAGAATAAAGGGCTGACTGTGAGGTCCAGAATAAAAGCTGACCGCACCTTGGGGCAGCCCTTATTTTGGTAAAGCCCGTGTCCTCGGGTTTGACCTTACACAAAACCAACAGCAAGAAAACACCACAAATGAGGAGGAGGTGGAGTAAAGTACACAAACCACAGCGGGCAGGTTCATGGGTGAGGGAAAATAATAATGTCTATCTTTCCATCTATGTCCAATGACCATTTCTCATCCTGAATTCTTTCATCCACAAAGGCATGAAGACCGCGGGTAATCCCGAACAGCAGCACGTGGTGGACACGAATTCTGGGACGGGGAATCGACATTGGGCGGCGTGTTCGATGAATGCGTGAAGAACGTCAATATCTGGATGATACATTGTCGGCAGTTGATGAAGAACGGCTAAAAGAAAGATGGAGAAGGTTTGGATAAGGAATAGTGAACTCGGGAATGGATGTATAACAGATGGAGAAGTATGGAATGGATGGGTTAACGGATGAGGAACAAAATAAGTGTGGAAACGTGAAGGGAGGGCGACGGTGACGAAGACAAAAGCATGCACTTCGGTGGCTATGGCGTGCTGCACCACCACCACCGTCTGCTTCGTTGCTTGCGACTGCTGATCCTCCTTGCTTGTCGTGTTTGTTTGTTGTGCCGTCCTTTAAATAAATTCTTAATTTTTTCTCCCCAAGTACATTCCAGTATGAAATTTACATGGATACATAATCCGGGAAAGGGAGAAGCCATCGTTTGTTTCTCTTTTTGGTTCTTTGAGGAATTGGTTTGTTCCTGCAGGAGTTAGTAGTGATGTCAGTCTGCAGGGGTTGAAGCGGTGTGCGGGGAGATTCGAAAGAGGGAGCTTAGAGTTTCGAGAAAACCCTAAGATTTCTTTCGTTATCTTATTGTTACAGAAGAAATTGGAAGGGTGAAGCGGCGGGGTAAAAGCTCCCGGAGAAAGTTTCGGCAAGCAGTTATGAAGTACAGAAGATCGGCGAGGGACGTAATTAGGAAGTTGGAGAATTGGTGGCCGTGGCATTTCTGGGGCGACGACGACGATGATGAGGAGAAAGTGGACATGGATTTGAACCCGGTGCTTCTGGTGCCCGGCATAGGAGGCTCGATCTTGCATGCCGTGGATCAGAACGGCCGTTTTAAGGAGCGTATCTGGGTGCGATTGTTCGAGGCCGACCGTGAGTTCAGGACCAAGCTCTACTCATTTTACAACCCTACAACAGGTGCGGAATTCTTTGAAATTCTGGAGCGGATTATCTGTTTAAATCTTGTCCAGTATCCTAAATTAGTGCCCTTTTATGCATCTCTATATATATTTGCTTTGCGGGCATGAATTTGTTGTCCACGCTCCTCTCCTTCCACAACCTGTTGATTACCTCTCGCTGTGGAATTTTTCTCTCTGCAATGTGTCAGATTCATTGCAATTCACGGATTTATGTGAAGTTCTTTGCGATGTTTTATACTTCACACGAAGCCATGAATGCGATTTTAAGGTTCAGCAGATGCTTTCGGGTGCTTTGTTTGTCTGTTTACCATATCTGATAGCCCAGTTGAGGATGCTTTTTTAACCTAACACTAACTCAGAACTGGGCAGGAGGGTTTCACTTGGAAGACACACTGTGCAGGATATAGGGTTTTACATGAGTGTGTTGCATATGAGCTAACAGAAGGTGATGTGTTGTTATGGCTTTCTATCAATTGAAAAGCAAGCTGTGTTGCTTTGTGTTTAGGTAAAACAAATTCTCTTGATGAGAAAACCAAAATCGTGATCCCTGATGATCGACATGGACTCTACAGCTGTGATATTCTCGATCCCAATGTGGTATACAGCAACTCTCCTCTTCATCATCAATTCCATGATTGTTTTTTATTCAGCAATTATTCTGGCCAGCCCTTGAAAAGTTGAGCATGTATCCTAAGGAAAGGTTATTATGTTTGGATGGCAGTTTCTACGGCTGGATTCTGTGTACTATTTCCATGATCTTATCGAGCAGATGAAGGGATGGGGCTACAAGGAAGGTTTTACTTTGTTTGGTTTTGGCTATGATTTTCGGCAAAGCAACAGGTGTGATTCTTTACCATTTGTGAGGAGAGCTTGTGTGTATTTTTCTGTATGGAAATTGACTTTCTATTCCCTGTGCCACAGACTCTCAGATCACATGGAAGGCCTGCAAAAAAAGCTGGAGACTATATTTGAAGCATCAGGAGGCAAGAAAGTGGACATAGTGTCGCATTCCATGGGTGGGCTTCTTGTAAAATCATTTCTGGCCCTGCACCATGAGGTGAAGGTCTTTACCTCAAGATATCCAATAGACAGATGGCAGTTGAATGGACCTTGGAACATGGCATGAGAAGCTTGCACCAAATTTGCCCTGTGTTTGGTGGGCCTTGTATTCCAAATTGTTGGGTGCCACATATTGATGGCTTGTTGTAGATGTATTTCCACATGTTATTGCTGTAGGATGGTCATGCCTCAAGGGTTCTGCTTTTGTAGCTTGCAAGATTTAGCATTCATCCACGCTGATTTGCCTTTGCTGATGTCATTCAAGTGTCACCCACAGAAGTAGAAAGTTTACAGCACTGATTTCAGTTTGTTAACCTGCTATGGCACAGATTTTTGAGAAATATGTTCATTCATGGATAGCTGTGACTGCCCCCTTTGAAGGTAAGGGGTTTCTCTTTCTCTTACTCCAGTTATAGACAGCTGGGTCCTGGTCAATTTGGTTATGCTGGATGGATATGCATCATCTTCTCTCTGTCTGAAATGTTTTTGTATGATCAACATTGGCTCAGGTAGCACTAAGGGTGGATGTAAAAACTCAAGTGCTGTTGCCCTGCAGAAATTCTTGAACATGAAACTGCCAAGAAGTATATAAAGTGTTTGTGCTTTGACACCTTATCAACTGTGTTTGGCTATCAGGTTCTCAATACCAGAGGAGCTCTGAAATGAGAACGGTTCAGCATGTGCTGTCTAGTTACAGTGATCAATTCTGTGTTCTAAAGAGTTTTATATGTGAATGGACAGGTGCTCCAGGCTTCATCATGGATAGCCTGCTGACAGGGATTGAATTTGTCAAGGGTTGGCAGCGAGAGCTTTTTGTTGCCAAGTGGAGTATGCATCAGCTTGTATAAATCATTTCTCTTGTTCCTGGTCTTCCTTATTTTCCCCATTTCTTGGTGCTACTCCTAATGATGCATATGAACAAGATGCACTGAACTTATATATTTTCATCAGTTGTTTTCCTGGAAAAGCGGATGGAGCAAGTCAACTTGATTGGTCCCTTTTGTGTAATACCTTGTAACTGAAGGTTTTGTTGGGCCCCTGGTTTGCTTGTAGAGTGCAATTGTGTTACAATGATTACTTGATCTTAATGCTAACTTAGGTCTTGTCTTGTGATCTCATTAGTTACTGATGCAATTGGCAGCTGATAGAGTGCCCATCCATTTATGAGCTGATGGCACAGCCTCACTTCAACTGGAGTGTGCCTCCAGAGCTGAGGATTTGGCGGAAACATTCTGAGGAAAATGGTAATGAGAAAGTGTTGATGGAAGCATTTGGACCTGACAAGCATGTTGATGTAATGTCAGCTGCTCTTCAAGAGAACACAGTACTACTCACTTCCCACACCCTGTTCTCAAAAATGTTTATAATGTTGATATCCTTACTTGCTTAAGACAGATTATATGATCTCTCATTGTCTGTAATGAGCCCCTTCAGACCCAATGGCAAAAGTTTGGGCTGTTATTTGAGACTCTAGTTTGACAGAAGCAAGTTGAACCCAAGTGTTTTGTCTAGGTTTGCAACTGCAGGCCTCTGTTACACAAATATACAAGAAGCATGGGATTGAAGTACATGCCAAGGCAGAGGCAGAAGTGAGCAGTGACTAATGATATTTTATTGAATTTAATTTTGTGATTGGTGTTGTCTGTGGCAGGTCACTTTCAATGGCATGGAAATTCCTCTCCCATTAAATATGGACATTGTAAAATGGGCAACTGAAACAAAGAGAATCCTCCAGACAGCAAAGCTTCCTGAAGGCGTGAAGTTCTACAACCTTTTTGGCACATCTATTGACACTCCATTTCACACCTGGTTTCACCTCTCTCCCTCTGTTTGGTGGCTGTTTCCTTTTCGTTTGGTCCCCTTGAGATATTTTTGCGCTTCCTTTGGATCCTTTTTATCCTGTGCATCTGCAGAAATTATTCCTTGGAGACTTATAGGTTTCTGAACATTTTAAAGGATGTGTTTCTATGCTTGCATTCTGTGTAACTTTCCGGGAGCTATGCTTTGACACTTATCCAAACACCCAAGTATTTTGTTACATAATGACACTGGTTAATCTAGATGGTGTGGCCAATTTTGAAATTCAGCTGAAATTGTACATCTTGGCAGTAAACTTTGCTGCTAAAGTGGAGGATATTGTATGGTGGGTAAGCTTGTACACTTCTGAGCAGTGTTTGATGATGTCATTGCAGCTATGGGAGCAAGAAAAGCCCATTAGCGAAGATTGCTCAAATTCTCAATACAGAGGTATTCTGTAATGTCTGCTGGGTACAACTGGAGGGAAAATAGCCCTATTTTGATGCCCTTCCTTCTCAGCTTAACACTTTCTCTCCAAATGGCATCTGATGTTCTGATTAGGTCACGTCTTTTTTGGCAGGAGAATTTCTCTGCCACTTTTTCTGCTACCTTTCCTTGCATTAAATTGACTGTCTTCTGTTGAATGTATCACAGGCAGATTTTTGCTATGTGGATGGTGATGGGACTGTCCCATGCGAGTCAGCCATGGTCAGTAAGGCATTCCTTTTGTATGTACTGACTGTACTTGCTGTTTGTCATTTACAAAGTATGTGTGCACTGGTTTCTCTCAGCTCCATAGGGACTGGAAAAGCCAGTAATAGTGCCAACTGAAGAGAATTATCAGTGAGAACAAGATGTGACAATATTTCACTCTCCTCTGTGTGTAGGCTGATGGTTTAGATGCTGAGGAAAGGCTGGGAATTCCTGGTGATCATCGAGGAATCCTCATGGACGAGCGCTTTTTCCGGATTATGAAGCATTGGCTGAAGGCGGGAGATCCTGACCCCTATTATAATCCAAACACAGACTTTGTCATTCTACCACCTAAAGAGTTTGAGATTGAGGAACACATGGAAGAGACTGTCTCTCTAGCTGGCTCATTACTTGACATGGATGATTGCACTGGTGCTTCTCAGCAAGGGGAGTATGTTGCCACCATATCAACAGGTACTGTTTGCTGCTTCATACTTCTTTCTGATGGTTTGGTTGTAATTGAGGATCCTGCCATTGGATGACAATGTACAATGGGTTTTGTCATTTGAGGGAGCTCTTTTGTAGTTGGTGTTTACATGGTTTTCTTTGTATAGATGAAAAAAAACAGTAAGGAATCAGTCTCCTTCAGAAACTGTGTTCTTTCCTTTTGTCACTTCGGACTTCTTCTCTTCGAATAATATTCTCTTCGCAGGTTCAGGGTCATCGGGTGACATTCGAGCTGAGGCACATGCACATGTCAAAATGCATCACAAGTCAGATAACAAAGCTGAATCACACTTCGATGTGTCAACTATTGGTGTTGCGGAAGGACCAGACAAAAAGGAGACAAAGGCAGCTCTAGACATGGCTATGGCAGCTGCAGCAGAGGAGGCCAAGGCTGCAAACACAGACAGAAGAAGGATTGTTTCAGACAGGGTCTGCTATTGGAAGAAATAACTTGATTACTGGCAAGAGGATGCAAGTCTTGGAGAGAATGGGTGCACCAAATTGATTTCTATTTCCACATTTGGCCTTAACAATGCATCTTCCATTTCCAAGTCAACTCTCTCATTAAGTCAAGTCATGCTGGACAGTGTCATATGCTGGAAGAGGCTTGATGTTGCTCTTTCTTCCATACATTGACTGCTCTTTGACAGGATCAAGACTTTCAAATATTATCTAGGTAAAAGCTCAATAGGTTCCAGTCACTACTATCTCTTCAAGTGATATTTCCTCTGCTGATTGGTCCCCAGTTGCCTTGTATGTGTAAGGAGTATGCATGACAGTCCTAGGGGTCTGAAGGGTTGTTTCACCATCTGTAAAGAAATCTTAGAAACCGACAACCTGCTGTTGACACCATGGCGTATTTTGGTGGGCAGATATTGATTCAAGTAGGGACTGCCTGCCTGCAACTATTGAAGTCATCTGTGCATATGTAAATTCCCTTGATTGCTGCCACATTGGTACACCTCCAGGCAATAGTGGAGGGTTGGCCCAGCCATGTAATGATTATACTTAGTTTCTGCACTTCTACTTTTCTGTACATAAGCTTGGAATAAAAATTAAGTGTATTCAACAGCTGCCAGGCTTGAATGTCAAGATGATTGATGCAGTGATTTCTTCATTTTTTGCTCAAAGTGGTCTTTCTTTAGTAGTGAAATGGAAGTCAGTTCATTCAGGTGTGTTGAGAGCTTCAGGAGAGTGGCGCCATGTGAAGGTCACAAATGCTACCAATGGTGAATGAGCCAGAGCTCCAAGTGAGTGCATGGTCATAGAGTCTTATGGTGTATTGTTACTAAGGGCATACTTCAAATCTTTGTTTTTGGGAGGTATGATCAAGTCATCAGGCACTGAGTCAGAATGTTTTCTTTCTATCTGTTTGTTACTAACATCCCTAACATTCTGATCTGGTGCACTGAGAAATTGAGGTTTCTTTTGCAGGAGGTTTGTGTCCCAAGATTCACCGGAGTTTGGCTCCTGCTATTGGTTACTCCCAAGAAAATTAGTATCTTTGTTATGAAACTCTCATCAACCAAGCTCTAATTTATCAAGACTCTTTGACTCTTATCTCTAGGCACTCCTGTCTGCTGATTTGTGCTCATAAGAATTGTTTTCAAGCTTTTGTGAGTCAAATTGAGATCTCAAAGCCAAATCAACATGGGTATACATATGGCAGTTTTTTGGCTTTTCACTCTTGAAGTTCTAGAGACTTCTACTTCAGTCGTCCTCTGTCCTTGTATCCTTTTCTGCTTAATTAGAACCAATTTTGTTGGATGCCAGTAAATTTTCTGATCCATGTATCTAAGACTGATTAGAGCTAGAGTTCGTTTTTCACTTTCATCTGAATGGTAGCCAACCTGAGAGATCTGAAGCCTGAACGAACTGTGACAAGGAAAGTGAAAACATGGATACCTTATCACTATAGGACATTTTATATGACAGAAATATTGCACTTGCTAGTGTGACAAATACCACCTTCTCTGATCCTGGGTTGGAAATGCTCTGGCTTTCAGTAATAGAAGTTAGTTTGTGCAAACTTTGATCTGAATTATGAAGTCTCCAGTCTGGGATTGCATAAACTTTTAGAGTAAGTTACTGTCCTCTCTGGAGCATGAGAAGAAATTGTCTGTATCTAGCTAGGACTTCCCAGTTGAATTGAATCTGTTTGACAATCTATACATTTGAGGCACTGCTCAATTTCAGTTTTGATGCCTTCAGCTTCTCATGCACACTTTTGACAGGTACATGAGACATCAACATTCATGACCTCATTGGCTTGGTGCACAATCAAGTCAGGTCTAAAGCTGAAGCTATCAATACCAGGCAGATATGGTGAAATGTGTACTGGAGCTGCTAAGTTCTAATATATTTTAGCCCCAGGTAGGTTGGTTCTTCCTCTTCAATAGAAGCTTGAACATCACTTTAAAATCCTTTTATGCCTAACTTGAACATCATGTTAAGTTTTTTTGTCAGAGTCCTGGCTTGATTAGTACGTATCATGTAGTTTCTGTAGTTAGAACTGGGTCATATATTGCTTGAATTTTCCCTTGTGTGTTATATTAGAGAGTTCCCAGGAAATTTCACCCCAAGACCCGGCATGTGCCTTGTCTGCAGGCTGCAACATTTTGAGCTCCATGTTCAATGGCATGAGCAACTGAATTCTCCACTAAATGGCAGAGATGTCCACTCCATTATATATTGTTGGTGTGCCAGACATCCATTGATCCATTTTCAACAACTGCAGCAACAGCAATGATCATAGGGGAGTGCACGAGTTAACATTGCCAAAATCAGCATGTCCCAGGTATGGTCAGCACTTTGAGCTTTCTAACTTACAGACTTGGAATCTATTAGGGCTTGAAGATACTGAACAGTTGAACACAGTTGTCAATCAAGTCTGTGATCACTATATGGTTTCAAAGTTTCTGTGCATTGGGTTTCTTTTCTTGCCCATATATAACTGTGACATCACAGCTTGCATGATCCCTATTTTGCTAGCCCCAAATATGAAGGCTCAACTCTAACTAGTTGCAAGAAAACTATTGCAAGGAAATTTCTGTTTTTTGAGATCATACACAGTGTGATTTAGTTTTGCAAGTTCCATGGTTGCTAATGTGATGTGGTTGTTAATATGTGCAGGATAGATAATGTGCACCTTCACTTGATTCTGTAAATACTTGACATAATCTATTGCTTTCTTGAGCATTGTCACTATATCAACCTGCAAGTAATTCAAGAAAAGTAAGTAATCTGTTAAAACTCTGATGATGCAGTCTTGTGCAGTACTTAAGGTTCCTTCCTCAAACACATCATTGGATTTATTGTGCAGGCTGGTTAAGACTTTGGGCAATCAACTTCATGAGGTTTGTACTTATTAGCTCTAGTTGGTCAGCCATATATAATGCTCCTCTTGAAAATTGCTTGCATTGGCAGGATATCATTTCAATTTAATATTGTTCTTGGAAGAATGATGAATGATCTATAGGAGATGACACTAGAAGTTTAGTCTATAGCACCTTAGCCCCATTTGGTACTAGAAGTTGCAAGGTCTTCAGCTGCTCATTGATCTTGTTTCTCCTATGCTGCATGCACATGATCACAGATGTGCTAAATCAAACCGATCTATCTCATGTCTCTGAAGTTTTGACCAGCTCCAGAGTTGACACAGGCCCCTAATTCATGAGCTGTCATCTAATTCAGGTGAAGAAACAGCTGCAGGAATTGTGAGAGAAATTTTGCCCTAGGGAAGTTACTCTTTGTATTTCTTGTGGAACATTTGAGAAAAGGTACTTTTTTAATATGCTTTGAAACAATAGAATAGCTTAAAAATATTCTCATAAACCAATTTTAAGCACCTTATTTGTATTAAGTAAAATATTTATTTTATGATTTTTCAATAAGTTGTGCACCGTGTATATATTTTTTCCAATGGAGGTAACTAATTCCCGCACTTTGTCCTGAAGAGAAGTTCTCAAATTGAGTGACATAATATTATGTGGGTACTTGATTTACCCTTGCATAGATGCTCTGGGGATCAGTAGCTGATCCTCGTTGTGCTTGTGGTTTACCATTTGTATTGAGTGCAGGACCAAAGCCATCATGTCCATCACCTCCACTGATGACAAGCTATAATTGTTGCTGCTGCAGCTGGCACTTGATGCAAAGCTGGCCTGTTTGGGAATATCCTCATAAGAAGTAGACCTGGGAAGATTCTTGATTCTGTCCCATGTTGCAGCAGGAGAACTGGTAACTAATTCCTGCCATATTCATAATTATGCAAACATGATCAGGTTTGATCTTTTCTCAGATCTATGAGATCCCTCTAGATGCAAATTAGCAATGTAAGAAAACATAAATGGTTCATCAAGAGCTTCTGAAAAGCTTGTGCATGTTGGTAGGACCAGTTGAGACATTTCAATGTTAAAATGTGATAATCCAGGTGCTCCATTCAACAGTTGGGACATGACTTGATGATCCTCCAGTGTTAAACATGTCTTGAACCTTGTCAGGCCATGATTTCAGAACACTGGTCAAACAGATTCAAGATCATCAACTCATGCGCACATAAGACGAGGAATCGGATGGAAGCTAGAAGATGCACTGATCATAGCCACAGATTTCACAGATATACCGGAGCTTATAACCACTTGGTTTCAATTGTAGCTTGTACTCTAGCACCTGTAGCTGCTCGCTAGTTCCAGAGATTTTAAGCATGATAGCAAAAGCTGAGAGTGTGCACGAAGATACAACCACCATATTATGCTGCGAAAGAGTTCTACAAAAAAGCGTGGAGACGTCGATATTCTAATGCAAAGCGACAACATTGAATGTCTTGAACAAGAGTGTGAGCATATCTAAGTAGAGAAAACAACATGGGAAAGTCTAGATCTGAGCGTGATGAGAATTCAAGAGAGGCGAGTCCAGAAGCTGCTGCTGCACGTACATATGAGGCCTTGCGTTTAAGAGGTGGAGTATATTCATTGTCCGCGTCGTCGATCTCCACCAGTTTGAGGCGGTGCTGCAGCTTCCCAGCCGGGTGCAGCTCCTGTAGCTGATGTCCTGTGTGGTGCTCATCAACGACTGCTGTACATGAGCTAGTGTGAATGGCAGCAGCTGAGACAGTGGTACTAAGCTGCACACTGATCAACGCGCCCCGATCATCTTCCCGAGTACGCGGGTGTAGGAAATGCTGACTAAAGTCTCCGCGAGTCGTCGACTCCGACAAAATATCGCCGGCGTTACAGTACGTTGCCCTGCCAGTCCCGCTTCTTTGATTCCTGAGCGCGTCGAACTGTCGACCATCGATCGACCTGCTTTGTGGGCGATCGCAAATGGCCCTCGAGTTACAGCTGCTGCTTGCATAATTATAGCCGCTGGGATTCCCGAATGTCTCGGTCGCAGTAATCGAGTGATCGAGATTCTCGTGCATGATCAAGTGCAATTGAGTGCCGGCAAGAGGTTCATGCGAAGAGGTAGCTGGGGGACATTCAGACTTTGACATGATCAATGTCGGAACTGGGTACTGATTTCCATTCCAATCCCCCGCGACGAGAAGCTGCAGGGGCGGACCGACGTTGTTGTAAAGAGGTGAGGAAGCTGGCGACTCTGCTGGGTCGAGCTGCAATTGCAAGGCCGACGCGGTTTGAGCCACCAGTACTGTGTCCTCGGCGCGGATAACAGTGCTGCTGGACGACTGGGACGACAATGCTGCAGCTTCACCACACGACTAGGCGGCAGCAGGCGAGACAACAGAATAGTATGGAGAAGATTCCGCAGCTGGATGCCGTATACCGGTCATTCTTATATAAAGCTCCACGAGCTGATCCAAGCTACCCCTATTGTCGCAGCTGGAATCATGGTCAGCTACATCATGAAGCGGTGACGAATTGCTGCACATGTCTAGCACCATGCCATGCGATATGAATGCTGTTGTGAGCGGATCGTGCTGCAAACCCGATAGCCAGCCGGCTGCAGAACTTAGGATCATGTCGTCGATTTGCTGGAAATTAGTAATAAGGCGTGGACTAGAAGCTGTTCCGAGTTCCGCTGCAGTACTAGTAGAGTTTGCGGCATTCACGTTGAGCTCGTCACCAGATTCAGAATTTACCTCAGGGGTGGTCCAGCAGCTCTCCCACAAGCAACTGCAGGAGACAGCATCCGAGCCTGCAGCGGCTGCTAGATTGTTCTTCATCTGATGCAGAAGCAGCTCCTCCTCCTCCTCCTCTGATGATGATGATCCTGACTCAATGCAACTAGTACTGGAGTTGTAGCCTACCATTGATCCTACAATGAAGGTGAACTCTTGTTCTATTGACTCTTGTTCTATTAGAAACTCTGGAGATCAAGATGAGCTCTATCTAGATTGTCTCTCCCCGATGAGGATTATATAAGGCCGCCTGTACACAGACAGGTGCAAAATTCTGTGTTTCTTATTTGGGGCAATGCTTTGCACTGCTGCGACCCAAAAAAAATGGAGTGCAATGTGTACAACAAAGTCGCCATATTTTGAGGAAAAAAAAGAGTAAAGTCGCGGTATTTAGACACTAGATTAGTATAGGTTGCCCAAAAGAAACCCAGGATTCTAAGAATTTTCTGCTTAAATCCTGACTGATCTCTAGCCATATTTGGCTCATTCCTTTTGTGGATGATCTCTAGTCCACCTACCTCAAGAAATGGAAAAAGCGAGAAAACACAAACCCTGGTGCAAATCTGTGCACGTTTGTGTGCGTGTAGGGAAGGAGCAAATGATGACGCGTGGCTCTTGTGTTTCCCCAATTAAGAACCTGCGCTTTCATGTTGGTTACACTGTGTGCGAATCAAGCTGCACTAGTCTAACAACCCAATTGGCCTAAGAATACAACCGAATTGCAGTGTAGCTACAGCCCCACACTTAAACATCGGAGAAGATATGTACTACATTTTTGCATTTTTGCTTTTCCTGGGTGCCTCCCTCCCAGGGTTTTCCTTTTTAGGTTTTGTGATGTGGCCAAACTGGCCATCATCCATAAGAAGATTTTGCCAGACTTGGCTATAAATGAGATATGAGAAAAAGAAAATTCAAGCTCTTCTTTTTGGGTTCTTTCCTTTAATTTTGTGATGTAGCACGAGTGGTGATCATCAATGAGAACCTTAAATTTAAACATCTTTCTACATTGTTTGGCTACCTACTCAAACCTAATGTAGAAATCCCCAGATTTCTATAGTTTTTTTTGGACATATGGTACTTGAAAACTGCAATACCATCAGGTCCTTTTCATCTTTTCTATTTAAAAATTTGCCAACTACCAAAATTGCCAGAAAAAAAAAATGTAATCTATATTACCACTGCCTACTTATGATCACAATTGACATCAACACTCATTCATTGACTTGTAACTAAACTTAATGTCCAGATTACCTAATCACATGCAGAGTAAGGGCTTGCTTGGTAGAATGTAGAATCTGCCTTAGAGAACCCATTGGGTGGCATTAAAAGTAAGACTTAGCCAATTCTAACATGCACCAATCAGCTACTTGACATGTGTAGTATATAAACCAAGTATTAAATAGTGTTCCAAATGAGCTGGTTGTGAAAAAAGGTTGTTTGTTGACTGAAAGTTTCCAAGGTATTTATTGTGTTTCAATGTATGTAAGCATATGGAAGAATTGACATCTAAAGCTGTTTTGATCAAGTTTTGCAAATTTCCCTTTGAACATATCATGGGAACACAATATGGTTTTTCCTACTAGGGTAGTCATTGGCTCATGACTACAAGATATACCACAATGTATGTTTTACATTGAAATGAATGAAACCACATAGTTTATCTCACACATGTGTCATTGAGCAAGGTTATTATAGGAGAAACCATCATGTTCTTTTGTAGTGTATAAAAATTGTAACAATACCCAGTTGTGAGAGAGGGCTTTGTGAGATACCTATGTGAAACCAGAGCTCAGTGTTTTGTTGTTTGAGCCCCTGAGAGGGTGGCAAGTTTGGAAGGATGCAGAGTTCATTTGGTCCCACATTTTGAGAAATGAGTTACTGAACTCATATAATGGGAAATTCATGGAACATTTCTTATGTTAACCTTGCTGTCTTGGACTTGCCATAAGGGCAGCGTCACCATGCAATGAGCCAGTCGTTTACACAAGAAGCTTAGTAAACTTTGAGAGGCAAGTCAAGCCTCATCATTGGAACTTGGACCAATTAGCCTCCTTGCAGGTTGTTGCAACTAAATAATACTGTAGTATCTTATCTGGTTCAGTCGAGTGACAAATAATTATTTTATTTTTCAGAATTTAGGTTGATAATAGAAATGTAATTTATGAAATTTTGGGTTTGGTAATGTGATGCAATAAAAATATTCAGCAATGATGAATGATTGTGTTACACTTTAATGTCCATGAAGGAGGATCTCATTAAAAGAGAAACATTGCACAATTTTCTCTCCTCATCACATTTCTTGTTTGCAAGCAACAACGACTCCACTTTATCCATCAACTTAACTAAGTCATAACAAACATTGTAGGTATTGTTAAACATAGGTAGGCAAGTGATTAGTACATTAGGAATCTACAAGATACTAGGTAGCAGAAACAGAACCCTAAATACAACCTACATGAGTCTAATTTCTCTCTCAAGTTCTCAAAATGTCAACACCTATTGGTATGTAATTTTCCTTAATCTTTTATGTTTCCAACAGATAATTTTTAGAAAATTCAGAATTTTATAAATAAAATAATTACAGCTGAATCTGAAAAGGTATTAAAATATCGTTGCTTCGTAGGAAGTATTGAGGACAATGATTTTTTTGCTGGAATTTTTTTTCTGGGAAAAAAATTGGGATTTTTTCGAATTTTCTTTTTTCCTACTGCAAATTTGACTAATTTTTCTTTCCATTTCGGGAAATTTTCAAGAAAAATTCAAAATCATAAAATTGATATTATAAACCCCTGAGTGGGGATTAGAACGTGTAAGGTAGATGTTCACTGGGACAGCATTTGCAACTTTTGATCAAATTGCAGTAATGCTGTTTGGCAACCATGATATTGCCAAATCGGAATAATGGGGATGATAGCATGTAGGGTACAGGTGGGTATCAAGGTCTCAGCATCGTGTCAAGTCGAGCATTGAAATGTCCAACAGCACTATTTGGTAGAGGACTAAGGGTCAAGAATATCCAGGTTTTCACCAATTGGACATACAATGTAGTATGGTTCTCAATTGATTGACAATTGATTCACTGGCAATGATGGGCATTTCCCACCGCATTCAGCCAATCTACCCACATTTTCGAAGGTTTCATACGAAAAATGGCCCCTTGTCAAAACTGCACGTAAAAGAACATAATTTGGCCCAGCTAAAATCGAGTTATATCCGGCCAAATCCAGAAGCAAGATTGTGCAAAAGAATGGAAAAATAAAGTGGTACAAATGCTGAATGTGAGGGAGTTACAAGATAAGGAGCAGTACTGACCAGCAGTGTTTTTATTTTTCAATTTTGTGATGTAGCTGAGGTGGTGATCATCAATAAGTCAATTTTAGTCAAATTTGGCTATTAACAAAATATGAGAAGAAAAAAACATCCTTCTTGGGTTATCTACTTGAACCATGTATAAAAATCTGGAGATTTTTAATATTATTTAATTCCAATTTTGGCATATTTTTTCAAAAAGTCATTTGAATTTACAACAAAAAAATTCAAAGATTTTGCAACAGTGCAAAGTTCCACACTGAGTAAAAAAGGCTACCAAATATTAGATACGTGTCTATAGTTGAGAATGTGATGATTCAAGGTTTACAGCAGAGCTGTTGGGTATCTACTTTTGAGCATACCCAATGGACAGGGTATCTAAAACAAAAATTCATATGTGAAACCCAAGGGCCCTGGGCCTCTCACAAGGTTTTTTTAAGCAAACTTCAGCCCTCTGGACACAGACATAGGTTGAATTTTATTTTTATTTTGTAAAAGGGCATGCATAATGGGTATGGAAAATGGTGTTATTCACAGGACATCAACCTAGGTATGTATATTAAAAAACATGACCATAATTCACATGGTTTTCAAGCAAAAAATCAAATGGATAAGTCTAAGTACACACAACTTACAAAAATGCTTCTAACAAAAGTTGTATATGTTCCAATCTTGCCTTCCACAATACCCACACCAACACTAGTTGAAACATCTATTTTTTTAGCAATTAATTACTTGCTAATCAGTGTCTTTTGTTCAATTTTTTGATTTAGCCACAATGGTGGTCATCCATAAGCTTCCTTAGCCAATTTTGGCCATTAACAAAATACGAAAGGAGTTTTTTTAGCAGTCCTATATTTTTTTGGCTACCTATTTGAACCATATAAAGAATCTGGCGTTTTTCTCCCTAAATTTGGTTTTTTTTTCCCAAAAAAATCACTGAATTTGAAACAAAAAATTCCAAACTTTCACAACATTTCAAAACCTCATGTGAAGAAAAAGAGCCCATGGCTTATGGCTATCAACAAGAACAAATAAATCAGAAAATACAAGAAAATGTGGAATGTCATCCACCTGCATATCACTTCAACCAATCAAAATAGAGACAAATGAAGCTCACTAGCTAAATTGACAATGCCAGCTGGGGTTCCCCATCCATTAAGAATATTATAGGAAATGTCATTAAGCATTGATCTATTGTTTGGTCATACATTTTGCTGAATAAGAACTTTTGGCTGAAATTAGTTGGTACTTGGCTAATCAAAATTGACCTATACAAATATATTTACTCACATTGTGTTCGAGGGAGAAAACAAAATCATACACTTCTCAATTTGCAACCATATATCCCATCTTAATGTTTCAACAATTGATTAAACATCACAATGTGACTTGACAGGAAGTGAATTGGATAATATTTTCGTGTGAACATAGCAAGTTTTTAGGGTTTTAATTTTTGTTTTTAGTGGCCATCAATTTTCTACATGTTAACAACAAAAATTATTCCATCACTATTTGTTTCTCTAAGAAAGCTTGTGAGGATGAGTAGGAAGTTTTGTTTGTTTGTGTATTATGTAAAACTGATCGACACCAAACTATGGATGGTTAAGGAATGTGCAACATTGAATGGAGGTTTGGAGATTTGGATGGTGGAAGGCAGGATGAGAAGGGGAATTCGAAAGCAATGCAAGTAGATTTTTCTTTTTTCATGATCAATTTCAAGATATGGTAGATTTTACTTGTCGTGATTGGTAGTTGTTGTATTTGATTTCCACTGTGCTAGTGACTACATTGTGGCAAGCAATGTATTCTTGGTAGGAATGGTTTCTATAAGGGGTTGATGTTGAGGATTGATGATAAAAGGGAGGAAGTTTGAACTGTAGAAAAAAGGGCATGTAAAAGATGAATATGCATTTGAATTGGGTATTATAGATATTTGCTGAGTTTTTTTTTAACCCGTGTCATAGGTCAAGTATTTTAATGAACATTAGAAGCTTCACTTTGGATGTTTTTCGGTTGGGCAAAATGAGAGAAATGAAAATAGAAGTGGGAAGTTAATAAAGACATATCTATAGTCAAAATTTACACAAAAAAATTGTCTTTCTTGAATGATGCTAAATCAACTTGGTATATCTTACTAATTCTTGGGTTTAGACATTGAGTTCAAAAGTTTTGAGATTAAGGTTTATTAAATAGGGAACTCAATGTTTCTTTGCATTGTTGCATTTGTTGGAGATGAGTTAATAGCTCACGTGAATTAATTGAACATTGAGGGTTCTAACTTCAAGATATACCTCAATAGATTTTAGATGTTTGAATGTATGGTTCTATACATGGTCCAAACTGTTTGCTACCATGGTGACAAGTTAAGGAGCAATCACCATGTGTGTACCAATTGACAATTGACACATTCAACATTGAACTTTGTTTCGACATTTTAGTAGCACCAATGGAATTTCTTGTAGCACCGAGTTTGTAACCTCAGTAATGTAATTTGTTGGAATTAATGGTGTTTAAATTTCCAAGAGTTGTGTTTATACTATGAATTATTCCTACACAAGAAAATTTTCTTTTTACACCCTTCTTTTTTGTTACAACAAGGCCTTCTTGAATAATTAGGATATGCTTTTAAGGGAGAATTATTTAAGAACAATATCCAATTTTGATTGGGAATTAGATTGCCAAGCACTTGGGTGATTGCACCTTATAGTGCACCAATACAAACACATGTGGAGTTCAAAAAGTTCAAAAGAAAGGTCCAAAAACCAGCTTATTTACACTTAATTTGAATTATTGGAACCACATGGCAAAATGTTATTGGAAGAACTTTTTAAATTTTATCTCTATTGTATAGAATACTATTTTTGAAAGATGAACGTCTAGATTATTAACTGAAATGAATCAAGGACTAAATTTCAAAAATTCATAATTCAACTTCATATCTCAATGTTTTGGTTCTCAACATCCTTCCTAATGGTCTTTTTTTGTATCATTATCGTCACACCATATTCCATGCCAAAAAAAAGACTAAAATAAGCATGATATTAAAACATATTGAATTCATATTGATATGTTATGGACTCTGATTGGGCCTGTTATACCATTTCAAAAGTTTACCTTATAAGAAAATGTTGGAGCAAAAGTGTGTAGCTATAGAACTCAAGAATATCTCTTGGGTTTGGTTTAAATGGGGTTCATTTAAAGGGAGGAACCTAGTAGTTGAACTGAACAAAAGATTAACTATGTCATCATTCTTAAGGATAGTTGCTTCAATATACTAACAATATTGACCTAAATAGTGTTAAAGGTAACATAAAAAAGGCACATCAAAAGTTTGAATGATTTTTCCCCCTTCTTACATGTTACAATATTGTTCAATAACAGACACATTGCTGGTAATTTCTGTCCTTACTTTCCTCCATAAGAACCTGAATTGGTTTTAGAAATGATAAGTCATCTGGGGATAAAGCAAAAATTGATCTGTCGCAAAAATGTCAAAGATCCTAGAATGGCAAACAATAGAACATATGAAAAGCCTTGTTATAAAAACAAATTTAGGAAGTAATCTCACTATGGAGGATCCCAAAAAGAAATTTAGCAATAAATGGCAAGGCATTTGAATGGACTGTTGATTTCTTTTAGCATTCTTGCTATAGTTGGTTACCCCATAGTATCTAGGTCTAAAGTTTGAACCAGTGTTGGGTTATATATATTGATTTTGGTTTTTTAAATACTTTTCAAGAAACAGGTCAGAGTTTAATTTAATTTAACTTGCAATATTTGTCAAGGACATCTTTTTTTTGAAAAAATCGAAATTTGAACCTCACATTTTTAAATATCCTAGAAAATAATATTTATTGAATATTCAGAGCAGTTCTCACAACTCCAGGACAAGGAGTAATAGTGTGAAAATAAGAAAGATTGACACGATAGCAAAAAGTAGTGGCACAAATGCAACCAACAACGACACAAAGACAAGCAACAACAACATGAAAATGAGAAACAACAATGTGAAAGTAAGAAACAATACAAAAGCAAGAAAATACACAAATAAAAAAAAAGAAAAAGATGGGGTTCAAACATAAGCTTGAGACCCTTCATAGAGTAGCAACATTAATCATAGCATTTGAGGTGGTCACATTTGACTAATGGCTCCTTCAAACCCTCTTAATCTAACTTCTAATTAATTTTTAAATATATATATATTCATTAACTTGATATTCAGATTCAAGCAAGGAGTTGATATGTTCCCCAAATATCATTTATGTGACTTTTGAAGTTTGATCTGGTTTTTTTTTGTGATCGATCATCAATGGGTTAAATATTTGGTGCCATGTACATACAAACATGAAGTGTAAGGTAAAGTCCCATGGTGGGGGCATTTTCAAAACAAGGAGCTTAGGACAAGATAATCCTAGGCCCCACATTTTAGAAATGTTCTCATACATGGGCTTTACTAATTATAAAGCACAAGGCAAACATTATCATGAACCTAGACATACATAGATCACAAGGCAAAGGAGGGGATGGTTTTACACCTACTCCTTAAGAACATGATGGATTTTATGCCTAGTACCTAAGTGGTTTTAAAGGCCTTTGGCAAATGTAAGGTGCGTCTTGTTTTCTAAAGACAAATTATTAATGTATATAAGGTGCCTTCCAAATGCATTAGGAATTCCTCCAAGGGCTCTAATATGGAATTGTAAAGCATTTAATAAAAATTGCTAGCTCTTTTGGAAGGTACCTTATATCCATATCCCGACTTGAAAAAAGAGGAGGGATACTATGTCTACTCCTTAAGAGTGGGAAGGGTTTTACACCTAGTACACTTATCATAAGTGTTAAATCCCTCCCACTCTTGAGGAAGTAGGCATACTAACCCTATACCTCATACACCTTGTGATCTATGAATGTTTAGATTCATGCTAACCTTTGCCATGTGCTTTCCAAGGGGTAAAGCTCATAGGCAAGGACGCAAAATGTGGGGTTGTGCTTGCTTGGCTATCACCTCATCTTAGGCCTGCCTTATTTTTAGAATCCCCTCACCCCAAGGCTATACATTACACAAAAAAGAATTGCATACATCATCTGTACAGAGAATGGTTATGAATTTTCGTCTAAGGAGAGGAGGGTTATTTTTTTTTGGTCTATGTACAAGAAGATTATGAAACTTTTCATCCACTCACATAAAGGTTATGGAGCAAAATTTTATGCCCAAATCCTACACCAATGCGTAAGTAAGATCTATTAAGTAGTTTGCACATGATATGAGCTTTGTTAATTGCAGCTCCAGGCAGAGGCAGTTAGGAGGCAGAGATCTTTCCAACCTAGTTTCAATGTCCCTATTTGCTCTAAGAGCGTGTAACCGTCTCGGAACATGCCCAGCAAAAGTGCGGCTTGCGTGGCGGCCTTGTGGCTCAAGGACACGCGTTTGAAACCCGCTTGGCTGAGTTCATCCTTCCATTGTCGCACGAATTTGACATGCGGCCGCACCCCATGATCTGTTGTTGTCGCTGCTGCTGTGCCGCTGCAGCCGCGATAGGATGACGATGCTGCTGCTGCAAGAGAAGTTCCGGCGCCAACAGCAAGGATGTTCTTGATTTCGCATGAGAACAGTTGTTGTTCCACTACGTGACGCTCGGGGCTTTCGTCGCCGTAACTGGCGCCAAGAGAATCGAACAAGGCAGAGTAGTAATGAAGTGCGTCCACGAAACGGTTGATGAAACTGCCGTCGTGATGTACTAACAGATCTTGCTCTACCATGGTGATGACATTGGGGGAGAGTCTCTTGAGGAGGTTCAACGTTTGAGGATCATCTCCAGTGACATCGTAGAGCGAATGTTGCATCCAGTGGACGGCGAGTGCATCCCCATTTCGCACTTGTAACGCGGACGGATCCACGTTTCCAATCCGATCCGCCACCGCTATATACTCGAATCGAAGACCTAGGGTTTGTGCGAAATCGGAAAGCCTTTTCCCTGTAGCCTGCAAGGACTCGATGGAAGTTCCCAATCCCGTTATCCGAATGACTTGCGGCGGTCCCCCGGGTCTGGCCGCAAGGATGTGGAACAGAGCTGGCCATTGCAACCCTTGCATGATGTCAATGTCTATGATATGCACATCGCGCATTCCTTCGAAGGCGTCCACTATCGCTTGATTCGCCGTGAAGTGCGAGAATTTCACAAAAGGGCAGATTTCGTTGAATACCTGGACCGCGGACATGATCTTCTTTTGGTTGCGGTTGAGACTCTGCATGATCGTTCCGGGCGGAAGCTGAAGAAGCGGCACGGAGGACGACGATGACCAGCTGCTACTACTGCTGCTGATGCCAAGAAAAGATGTGATGAGTCTCGACGCCATGCCTTCTGCGAAGTAGGCTACCACCCTTTGCACCGAACTTCCGTAGGGAGTTGCAAGGGCATTTAGCTGTGGTAGAATTGAGTTCGCCTCATCTACGTTCTCAGCAGACATCGCCTCCGCACATTGGAGCAAAAGGGCTAGAAGCTCGAAGCCTTTCTCATCATAAGCATTTATGATCCTATCCGCATGCAGAATAGAGCTACAACTGCCCGATGCAGGTTCCGTAGCAGAAGGCTTCAAGGGTTGACCATGATCATACTGAACTTGCTGTTGCTGCTGACTATCCTCGTACCCTAAAGCTTTAAGGTTGCAAACATAATGCGGTTGAACTGCACTTGCGTACTGCAAAGTATTACAGAAGTTTTGCGAGGTTCTAGCGGCTTGGTCCAGCTGTAGGTTGTGCTGATATTGCTGTGGCGGTTGCAGCTGATTATATGGTTGCTGCGAACTCATCTCCAGTGCTTTCATATGATGAAACTGATCTTGGACCGCTGCTGCAGCACTCGCCTGCTCCTGCTGCTGCTGCTGGGTTATAGAATGCTCTCGCATAACTTCTAAGTTCCCGCGGGGATCAAGCGAAGGTTGTGAGGAAGCTAAGGACCTATGAGCTTCTTCAAGCGTAGCCTTGGCGAATTTGACCGAGGAGTCCCTCTGCTCCATGACCGGTGGAGGGGATTCACGAAGAGGAGGAACTAGTCTAGATGAGGATTCAATTTGCAGCCGATCTGCAGTATCTGTGGCGAGTTGACTGTTACTAATGATCCGGCGTTTGAGGGGGTGACGTGAGTACGACGCTTTTGTTACGGCCTGCTGGAGAGGACGACGATGCTGATCGAGTCTAGTATGCAAATGAAACACTGATCTCGGGTCTTCTTCATGCAGATCATATTCTTCGCGCCCATTCAAGCTTGAATCACTGATCGTGTTCAGCTGATCACGCATACGCTTTGAAGTAGAAGCTGTAGCTTTAGAGGTTGAAGCACCAGCAGCGAGCGGTACACTAGCTGTAGTCGATGCATCTGACAACTTCATGACCTTGAGCTTAATACCTTCAGTATTTCCAAAGAAGATCGCATGGAATCGAGCTTCGATTAGTCTCACCAATTGGACACTGGAAGGCTGAAGAACCTCGAGCAACTTCGCAAAAAGATGTTGAAGATCGGGCGCAGTTGCTCCTGCTTCTGCAGCTGGCATGGCTGTCATCAACTCTGTAATTGTCCGGTCTACGCATGCAAAAACGATGTCCTCTGAATTCATCACACGATGATTCTGTTCACTTACAGATAAATTACTCAGCTGAGCTGCTCTGACCGGATCCCCAGCTTGCAGGCCGGCGTAGTGATCTACGGTAAACCCATGAGCTGCACACGGAAGAATCTCCCCGCGGTACTGTTGATCTAGTGCATTTGCATATTGACCCGTGAGGAATTGCTGCTGGGGATCAGACCCGTCGTCGAGCTTCAACTCCGATGCAGGTGTATCACAGGAACTAGCAGCAGCTGCTGCAAATCGACTCCCAACAAGTTCTGTCTTAGGGTAAGTACTCGAATCAGCTTGATAGACTTGCAGGTTTTGGAGACTTGAAGCTGCTGCATGAGCTTGCCCTCTAGTGAAATTGGAGAATGCAGAAGAACTGTTTCCAGTCTGAAACGGAGTAGACAAAGGAGAACTCCAAAGATGAGGAGAGGCCGATATCATTGCAGCTGATGAACACCCCCCACCGTAGGCATGGAAAGACCTTGAAGGGTCGATCTCAGCAGCAGCAGCAGGCTGAGGAAACATCGAGCAGTGATCTCCAGCGCTAAATGGGGCGAAGCCGGTGGAGCTAGGACTGCCAGAAGAAAATCCTGCGGGCCATTCAGCTACGGGGTTTAGAGCTGTGCTCGACCTGTAAGCAAAGGCGTCGCGCTGTGCACGAGCAGCTGTATTGGCCCATTTAGCAGCTGGTACCGACGTTGCAAGCAAGCCTGATACAGCAGCAACTGTTGCACGATGATGCTCCTGCTGCTGGACCAACGTCTTGAGGGCTGCACCGGTGACCACCTGACTCTCATGAGATGGATCCTGATTTGTTTCGCCGCCACTAGCAGAGGAGCTGCAACTCATGTGGTAGGAGTTCACAGCAGTCTGCAACGAATCTTCAGCCATGCAAAACTCTCTGGCACCTGTTTCCTGAACACTGTAGGGAGTAGTGATCAAATGATGGGTGCAGCAGCAGATCGACCCCGCCGGGACTTGCGGTATGCAGCAGCCGGTTGTGAGTACAGCTGAAACGGATCCCAATGACCTCTCTAGATCTCTTGCTGGTAGACTAGGGCATACTAAAGCCATGCTCGCATGACTCGCTCTCTTCGCCTTCAAGACATGATCATGTTTTCCTGATCATCTCAATATTTGCTGAACAGCTGCAACTTGAATCAAGCCACCTGCATGATCATGAATAATATTCTTACAGTCTACAGTTTCCTTCACCTCGCAAAGACTCAGCTCGTGGGTCACACAAGTACTCAAACTCTACTCGACCAGCTGCTGCTACAGTTGCCTAGAAATGCAGCTTAGTCTCATATCTGCATGATCTCATCTACAATACTACTGCAGCGGTTGTATCTATGACTCTTGCTTCGTCCTGGGTGGTACACCTTAAAGAATTTGGACTCAGCTAATTGTGCTGTATATATGGTCCTTGACGATCCTTCTCCATCTGGACATAATCAATTGTTTGTGTACACATACCTCGATCAATGTTACAAGTCTATTGAGAGCTTTGTAAGCTGCCTTGCTACAGCTCGCTGCAGCTCATGTCCCAGTTCTTGTGAACTCTAGATGCTGAACCCCAGCTCGACGTCACACGGCCAGCTCACAGGCATGTTTACTGTGGTCGATGTCCTTGTTCTTCACATGATATTCTGCTAGCTGCATCATGACGATCCGCAAACAATGCAGATTCAATTTCTCTCAGTACGAGGACGTTCTCGGAAACTATATATATATTGGCCAAACCACTTTGAAGCTTTGCACCCTGGAACTCAGCAAGATTCAAGCAGTATGTATGCACCAGATTCCGAATTTCCAAGTACCAGCAACCACGAAATGCGTGTTCAACTCTGTACTACATGATCAAGTTCCAGACTGCATCTACTGCAGTACTACAGTATTTCTATGACGCTGCTGCATCAGTCCATATGCATCATACTACTATGGTTTTGCAATCCAAACAACAAACATTCAGCTTCAATGACTTGCAATTGGTAATAATATATGTACCTGCTGATTGAGTTTGCGGCTGCGGTATTTCTAGAGGGTTCCTAGAAGGTCTCCAGCAGCTTGAAAGAGGTAGCTAGTTCACGAAGCAGGCTCAAAGCTATCAGCTGTTCTTCTTTTCTTCCAACTGTCAGGCGCAGCTGCAGCAGCAGCAAATGAGGGACATAAGTCTGTCATGAGTAATATATTATTGCCTGATCTTATAGATTGAGTTCTCTCGAGAGTTATATTCTAGATTCTCGTTGGATCGCTAACGAGCTGTGGAAATATATATAGATGTCGGCCTGCTGTATGTACCTGTGTCGAGGATTCTTGAATAGCTGCTGCAGCTAGGATGTTAAGGTCGGTTTCTTCGGCCAGTTGCGTCAATTCCTGGGCTTCCACAGTACAGGTCTAGTGAGCCTGATCAGCTGGCGTGCTCAATATAAATCATCAAAATGTCTGCCCACCCGACAGCAGCCATCCCCCAAAATCAGGTGTTTGATTGATCATCATCCTACAAAGACAAACAATATCAAGTTCCGCCATTTGGAGCGATCTGTGCAGCATCGACGTAAATGTTGTATCATGCATGCTCAGATCATCACGTGTTCAGGAGGCAGAGCGTCACACATTTGACACCATTCTTCTGATCCCGGTGGAAGCTAGGGGAGATCCACTGGCCGGGCGTCCAAACTATATGTTCTGAACGCCGGTGCGGTATTCGGAATTTCTATAGAATCCACTGACTCGCCTGCTTTCGAAATCTGCTGCCTCCACTGTAATATCTATAATACAGCAGAAAACTAAAACTAACGTGCAGAGAGAGTACTGATCTGCGCCAGCATGCTCTTCAGCTCCATTAGCTGCTACCCATGATTGACCTGCGGCGTAGTACTGCTAGTACACGTCTCCCAAGTCATGTGCATCACCATCACCATCTTGAACCGCAAAAAAAAGAGGTCAAAACTTACAAATGGTGAATACACACACGCGCACACAGGTAGAAGAGTTCTGAGGAGAAGTATATTAGGCAGAGGATCGACTGGCGCGAGTGTGCTGCAAGAAATGGATCAACGTCTAGTCCTGCTGCATTTCTTCTGCCAGAATCTGCAGGCACAGACAACCAAGAGCACTTGCAGCAAATGAGAACTTTCTGCGTCCCGGTAAGTACTTGCTCATCATTCTTTACAAAATCTCGCTCACAGATGCATGAGGTGCAAATGAGAAAATCGTTCTGAAACCGTGATCTCTGCATGTAGGAAGAGCTCGCAAACCCTATAAGTGCTAGGGCAGTAGAGGAAGGAATGAGAGCATGTCCAAGCAGGGTTTCTTTTTCAATTGAACGTCACCAGGGTTTTCTTTTTGGTTTTTTTATTTTTTCCAATTTTGTGATATTGTCACACTGGCAACCAACCATCCACAAGAGGAAAGAGCCAAAATTGACGACAGATCAGAGAGGACAGCAGACATTTTTCAGAATCCTCCTTGCTAACTTTTGGCAACCTCCAAGAACCCAATGTCTCATGTCAGAGAGAACAGCAGACAATTTTTTTGAATCCTGCTTGCTATGTTTTGGCAACCTCCAAGAACCCAATGTTTAAATATGGCGACTTCCACGTTTTTCTCCTCATAATTTGAGAAACTAAATGGCATCTATAACCAATCTTGACACAGTCCGAAAAGAAGTGTTTTAATGAAAAAAAATTCCAATTGTTTTTTTTTTTTTTCTTTTGGGGGGAGTGGGGGAGGTTCTGGTGATTGTAATGTAACAAAGGAGGGATCATCCACAAGAAGATTTAGCCAAATTTGACTACACGCCAGATATGAAACTAGGAAATTTTAATGGAAATTGTTATAGATAAATTGTTATAGGCTTGGCCACAACCTGACATCGTCAGCTGCAGTAATTAATCATGAATTGGAGTTGTCAGGAAATAGCAGTTATTGTATAGGTAGGTCATCTCCTAGATTTTGACCTTACCACCATTATCCTTTTTCCAGCGGTAAAACTTGTTGCTCTGTTCCCATCATCAATTAGGCACATCCAACCCTCAATCCTTCAGTCCTTCTTCGTCTCCGGGGAACCAGCACCTACACTGGTTGGTACTTGGTACCTTCACCTTCTTAAGTGAGGCATTTTACTGACCATATTTAATCCAGGAATTATTAAATTTAAATTTCAGACTCAGAAATTCTGATTTAATCTAGCATAGAATATGTACCATGGGTAAAACCAGCCTTTAAAAAAAACATTCACTGTATTTAGTTTTTACCATGGTGGCAGTATAGCTGCTGGTTCATGCAAGGCCAATCCATCCAACCATCCACTCACATACCAACCCCAAAAAAAAAACCTCAACAAATTATTCCACCAGCTGAATCCCCAGAGATTTGGCTCCAACTTCCCATATCTTCCCTGGGAATTATGCTGTATGGTCAATCATTTCATCATGTGGGTTTTAGGGTTTAGGGTTTAGGGTTTAAACCCTAAACCCTCTCCCAAATGCTCAACTAGGACCTGCATTATGAGGAATTAATGTGTTTAGTTTTGTCCACAAAATTTGATTGTGACTTAAGGGGAGATTCCATGCTTTATGGTAAAAGCCTATGCTGCTTTTTTGGCCTTGCCTTGGTAGGCAAGGATATTGTGTTTAGATTCATTATAGATCATAGTAGCTTATTTTGGGAATGCCCTAGCCTGTGGGCATTGCCCAATGTAAAAATAGGTGAGCTTTATTTTTTATTAAAAAATTGACCATGATACCCAGACGGTACTACATGGGTAACCATTGGGTATCATGATAAAAAAGTTTTTAAAATAATGGAGACATTTCTAAAGATGAAGCAACCACATCGGCAGGTGTTTCACTTTTCTAAACGCTTGCTTGCAGATTTCGTCAAATAAGGGTGCCTTCAACTGCACTAGCAGAAATCATGGAGCTTTTTATAATCGTTTTAAACACCTCCTTTCAATGAAGGTTTTGAGCACCCACTCTTATATACCTATTGTGATTAATATGAGCCACATGGGATTTTGCACTGTAGAATTCACTATTGCATTGAAGACCGTAATTTGTACAATAAAATGTGACATTTGTGAAATGAAAGCAACCCCAGTAACCGATTTCACACTCTTGAGCTTTGACCAGAAATGGGGGTAAATGTGCGTTTCACCAGACATCCTGGTAATCCAACCAGTGCTTTTTTTTGTTTTTCAAAAATGTGACATTTGGCTACTGTTTTCGCCCTTGTGGTGTTAAGCTGGCCACCAGATGGAATGGGTTGGAGTCTAGCTGGCTAAAAGGTTTTCTTTAATTATCTTTCTGGCGAAAAATGAAGGAGAAATGGAGTTTAATCAGGCGATTGTTATTTTTCCATGGTGGTTGTTTGTGGCTGTAGGGTTCAGATTTTTGTAGGATTTTTGGCTCTTGCCACCAAGTGTTGTAAGGTTTCTAGCTTTTGCCAGTAGATTGTTGTAGGGTTTTTGGCTCTTGCCTATTCTCAGGAGGAGAAGCCCAGGCAAGTTGGAACTTGGCAAGCTTCTAGAATATGCTGATTCATGAAAACAGGACAACTAGACAATAAAATCATATAACTTTGGACTAATAAGTTATAACCAATGACCACAATGCCATTCTCAAATCAAAAATTTAACAAAAATGATAGACAATCACTTGTAAGGGGATTCAACCTTTTAAATTGCCCATTGTAACATAAGTGTCCTACAAATCAAGGATTAAGTACATGCAAACCATCCACAAGCCACATTAGAATAATATGTAAAGAGTCAAAACACAAGAGAAGACCAGCAACTTGGAAACAAGAAATGGTATCCAAACGGATCACCAACTTTGCAAAAAATGCAATCAACAATTGTAGCTTGCAACGCTGCCAAAAATTGCCGAGCTGAAACTAAAGAGCAATACACCTAAGCTCACACTCCATATTAAGGACATTCTACAAGCCATTGCTCAAATGCTTTTGCATACGAAAATTTTTGCAAGGTGTAAAATTTCTAGGAAAACATCATGACCACCAAACCAAGGTTGGTAGTGAATCAATTCCGCAATTTGGATTTACAAAATGCCAAAGAGCTAAAGCATTGTTCGTCCTCTACACTCCCAAGAACTTGTACCATAGCAATTTCTGCTAATTCGAAATATTCTAGGAACGAACAAGAAAGAAGTTTGGATGTTGAAAGAGTGCACCAAAGACGAAAGATAGGATTCTCATTAATTAGTTTGCCATGGCATTAACTGCATTTGATTTCATTGACAACTTGATTAGAGACTATTCAATGTCAAATGAAGCTACTAAAAGCACTTCAAGGACCCACACATCAAATTTGCCCTCTTTCCTTGGGTGGCAATAAGCTTCTTTAATTACACACAGATGTTTGGCAAAGCTTGTTTCTGCATCTAGTACGTGCTATGGGTACACTACACCCAACTTCCAAGTTGTCCATCAACCCATGAGTAGGAAATCTTCCTTCCAAGGCTTTGATAAGGCAATCAGTAGCCCTTACATTCAAAGAAACCGACATTAGATTCCAAAATCTAATCATGTGAAATTTTTGAAAAATGTAAAAGTAAACAAGTTGCAAAATTAAAAAGGGTTAAGGTGAAGAAAACTACATGCATAGTTTGCTTCCACTTGTGCTATAGTTGTTACATATACATCCCTAGTCACAAATCTTGTTTCACCACTTTCCAAATTTAGAGGAATAGCCCAGATGTATTACTAGTTCACATCAAAAGTTAAGTGTTCCATGCCAATGTTCAAATCTATAACACATCTCATGATGATGGATTCATGCCTTGCACCCACCAATGTTGTGTACAAGGAAAATATTTCCCCTTGACACACTTTAATTGCTAGCAACTACCACAAAATCACAAACAAAAACATCCTTCCATTGCTTGGATTTGATGAGATTGTGAATAAAATATAACAAAATAAGTATGGCAACAAAGCCCAACATGACTTACACATCACAAAGGAGGTCAAAGTTTGTTTTTGCCTTCTCATTACTAAGGTTGTCAATGGCCATCTTTATCAACAATGTCCTATATTTTGCCATAACATGTTTGGTAGGGGAAAACATATTATTCCATCATGTTTTGACATTTTTCAAAATCTTAGCCTCTTTTGTCTCCATGATTTTCGCAAGCTTTGTAAAATCCAAATGCTTTGTACAACTTTTACAAAAATAGTTGTAGAGTGTGGATAAAAAACCTTCAATTTTGTTCACCATTAGCAAATGAAACAAAATCTGAAATACAAGATTAGTTCTATGAACCGTACAATGCACTCTCATGGAATGAAGAACCCACCTGTCAAAAATCTACTTTGTAACCCTTAAACTTAACATTTTGGAAAACAAAAACACCATCGCCCCAAATGTCATGAACTTCTTACCAACCATATCCTTGGTTAAACTACCTTGGTTCATCAAGGATTGCATAAGCATCTAGGTTAAGTTATCAACACCTGATCCAGCCACCACACATTCAAGATAAAAAAGAATTGGTATGTGCAACCAATTTTGCACCACATATGCATGAACTAACAACCAACTCTGGTTATTAATTAAACTCACTTCATCACAAGTCAAAAATATATATCGAACAATTGTAATAGAAAAAATGGTGACCTCCAAATCTATATTTTGCATGTGTTAAACCATAGCCCAACCTGTCAAATTTATCCAATGCATCTTGGGATTTTCTTACAAATTCAAAAAATCAAATAACTCCTTATGTGCCTCATATTCAAGCATGGGCTTGCCATGCTTCAAAATGTGAAATAAAGTGGCAAATTAGATAAGTTTTCTATGTTTTTCCCCCACCACCCCACTAGCAAATTTTTACAAAACAAATTCCCTACCCTTGCATGCAAAAGCAATTTCATTTCTAGCATGTTTACAATCCTTAGCCATGTACCACTCCCCCTTCTTCACCCCATTCAAAAACAATTATGCTTTCTATGACCAACATGTTTCTAAAAAGAGTCCCATTTAGGTGCAAGGAACTTTTCTTTATGATTAACTTCAAAACATATTTTTCACTTCACATATTTTCCACAATCATCAAAACCAACTTGCAATTCAACCCAAGGCAATTTTATTGCCCATTCAACTTGGAATTTTCATGTTAAATCATAGGACTATTTCTTTTTTACTTCTAAAGCTAACAAATCAAGAGGAGGAAACAAAACAAGTGCATCAATTCCAAATTCTGGAAAACTTAATGGGGTTATTTTTGTACTTGGAGAATAAATCAAATTAATGACTAGCACAACAATTTCAATGTGTTGTTCATTACCAAAAGCATTGGAAACGCCACATAACCCTACATCATTATTAGATGAAGCCACATTATCAAGAATAATTGGAATATAATCAACAGGGTTGTGGGAAGACAAAAAATACTTTTGTAGCTCCATCTATGACAACACAAGAAGTGGTGCCATCTTTTTTGAACCTTAAGATGATGCACAAGCTTGCAGGAAACAGTTGCAACCTCCAACAACTTAAAAATTGATCAAAGCCTTAACAAACAAATAAAAAATGCACAACAAATTAACTATAAGAAGAATTAGGGTTTAAAGCAAGTTAGGACTTAAGAGTCAGGAATCAAGATGTACTTGCCTTGAACAAGATTGAATAGCAAGTAAATGCCCAAAGGGATTCACTAATTCTTTTCTACTCTTAAATAACTCTAACACATTATAATGTACACCATATGTAAAGGTTAGGAATCAATTGAAAGAAAAAATTAAAAGCACATACTTGGGTCTTGGAATGACAAATTTGGAGTCTTGGACTTTAACAGTTGGAAGTTGGAACTAATAGCTTCAAGTTTCAATGCACATAAACACAAGTGCATTTTAGAACACCTCAATGCCATCTTCTAAGTTCCCAAGTGCCATTTTGTCATCTCCTACATCCCCAATGCCCACCAAGTTCCAAGTCCAACAATCATTGTTGTAGTAGCCAACTTCATTGCAAACCCAATCACCTCCATTACACCTTGCTGCGAATTGATCGCCAATGAAAAATGGCAAACTTGCAGCCAATTATTGCATCTCGATTTCCAATTCTTGATTGGATTTTCTTTAACCAAACATTTAGATTCTAAATCATTATGAACAGATACATCAATGAATACAAAAACAACAAGCTTTCAAAGCTTGTAATACAATGCACCTAACTTATTGTTGGTTCATGAGTGCACACAATAGTGAGCACTAATGAATCATGACAAACTAGAGTCCTCATTGCTCATTTAGGAATCAGAACTTAAATGAAAATTTGAAATAATTGAACTCAAATAAAATTAAAGATGTGTTCATGTGGCGTTTAAAGGAACATCTACTAAAAGTGTGGTAAACTCCTATTCATGTAAATGGTTCATCAAAGAAGCCTATGGATGAAGATATGATTGTATCATAAAACTATCAAAGGGGAGATTAGAGAATGAACAATTTGGGGTAATAAAGTTCAAGTATCCTACAATGTTAGCTAGGAAGGAAAAGCACTAGTTTTGACACATTATGCCATCTCATTGAGAAGAATAGGGTGATCATCTTGTTGGAAATGGATGACAAGTGTAGGAGTGATCAAATCCTAACATCCCAAGAAAGCAATGGTAGCAAATTAAACCACTAAAGAAAGGCCAAACCCCCTTGAAGAAGCAAGTAAAATGACCTAACAATGAACCAAATGACCCGCCATAATGTCGAAAGATCCTATAATAAATAACTTTTTTAATGTAGCCATGGTACATGAATCAAATTTAGTGCAATGTTGTAAGATACATGGAGACATAAATATCGTAGGTAGTAAATAACTTGGGCATTGGGCATAACAAAATGAACACATCACAAACATTGCTTGTGGATCTATAAGCATAGGGGGGTTAGCTATGGTGCTAGGATCTTCTTAAAGTGCTTCTACAACAAAGGATTCAACAAATGATATAGAACCCATTAGTGCACCTAAAATATAAAAACTTGTGTCATGCGTAAAAGAACTTAAAGGAAGTGATATTGATGGGTTTAATCCTTGTGGAAATCCAAGTTACACACTTCATTAGCTGAATGGAAAGTTTTAAAGCTACAAATGGTAAAAAGGCAGGTATCAAATTTGAAACAAGACCAATAATATGTATATAATTGAGAATGAGGGAAAAAAAGGTAAAGTGGGTTGTTGTAGTAGGGTGGAGAGTGTGAAAATGTGCTAAGGTGAACAATGTTCCACCCAAAGGATCCCTTTTTCATGTATAGATTCGAACAAAATGATTATGAAATCCCCATGTTGAGAAACCTACAAAAAAAATAATGGGGATGGGCATGCATAAATCATTGAACAAATGGGAAAAACTAATCCAAACTATTAGTAAAAGACCACAATTCTTGAAAAACAATTATTTCTGATATGGAATTGAAGGCATTATAGACATTCACTTATAATATCACCCAAATGGATGCAAATCCAATGTAGCACAAACCCCATGGACCACCATCTCACACCCACTCCATGTTGCCACACCAAACTAGTGAAGATTAAAATGTTTCACAAATGTTTTGTTGAATTGAATGGTGAGTGCATGGTCAGCCAACCAATAGGTCACATTTTTAATCACAATGGGTCGGATGTCGTGAGTTTGTTTCTTTAGAGCTAGTAATTGTGATGCCACAAGCAAATACAATACAGATGAAGGAACATGACCATGATCAATGTGCCCACATACTTCAAAAAAGAAATCAAAACCATTCAAAAAGTCTTCAAGAACAAAACAATTTCGTAAAAGGTCATACACCATACTTCAAAGATTGTTAGATGAAAGACATGTGAATGTGCCAAAATGGAAATAAATGCTTCCTAGTTTAAAACAATTTATGTTTTTTGGATGGAAATCATCAACAAAAGGGGAAGGTTGACCTTTGCCAAAAGGTGAAAAAGGCAAAGGGTTGACATAGTCTTATCAAATGGGTTCATTAGAATGTTCGAAGTTGATGCATGCACCGTTCGAACATACTTTCCCACATGTGCAAGTGCATGTGTGTGACATGGTCATGCGATGGAGGTGGAGAAAGGTTTCAAGTCATTTTTGAAGATCTTTTGGAGGTTAGAGCCTAAACTTTAATCATGTGTTCTGCTTGCAATGTCTCCCAATCTTTTGTATTGTATTGATGGAGGTGGGTGTGAATCTTTTGGTGACCTTTCTTGTCACCTCATGTTACAAAATACAAACACCAAAAAAGGAAGAACAAAAATGCATGCAAAGTTGCAATGTCAAATGGATTGATGGCCATACAAGTTAATCAAATAGGCAAAGCATGTTGAACATCGGCATGAAAAGCATATGAAATATGGTGGTATGAATAGGTGTGCGATAAACCTAGATGAGATGCATGGATGATATCTATAGATGCAATTCATGCCCAAGTACAAAGAAAGAGAGAAACTTGATAAGGAGGGATTGTTGGAAGCATCACAACCCCTATTATGAGCAAAGCATGTTAAGTGCTCTTAACTTTCTTATTTTCATTGTCTCCTTAAACATCATTTAAAAAATCTTTCCCCCTATCAAGAAGAGATAAGGTGCTAAAAGGCACCTTGCCTTACACGTCTATGTACATGAAAATAATGGATCATGTTCATGTTGAGACACAATACTATCTTTGCATCCTTTATTAGAAGGGTAACAAGGTTGACAAATTCTTGGGGCATTCCCAAGTGTTACTAGACATGTGACACTCTCTCTCGGCATTCCCAGGTTGAGGGTAATTTATTTTCAGTTATTTTCAGAAATGTTGAAATTTTCACCCAAGAGCATTGAAAGAAAACAAAACTTGAAGGAAAAATAGGAATCTTTTAGATTATTTTGGAATATTCAAAAAATTTCACATGGAATCTTCAAAATAAAATAATTCTTTGACACTGGAATGTTGAACTGACCATGGCACTATAGTCTATGGTATGTGCTAATTAAGAGCAGATGGAGAACTTTGACAGAATTTGGCCAGAATTTTCATAACAGAGGACATTGGATTTTTGGAGGGAGGGAAGGGAATTATTACATGGGTAGTGGCCTGTGGTGACAGTGTTTTTTTTGGGGGTGAATCTTTGCACTGTGACAACAAAAAAAAAATCCATTGCCAATTGTACAAACGGCGATTTTTGGGAAAAAAATGCATAAAGGTTGCCTCATTTTGATTTGGAAAAAATAAATAGAAGTCACTTCTTTTGTTTTTAGAAATTGAGTTCATGTAGGAAGGCAGAACTAGGCAGGATTCCAAAAGGTTTTTACGGGCCTCTCTGATCTCTAGCCAAATTTGGCTCATTCCTGTTGTGGATAATGGCCAATCTACCTACTTGAAAACATTGTAGTAAAAAAAACTCCAGCGGGTATAATGGGGATTGCGGTGGAGCTGCCATTTATGGGACAATCTTTGTTGATTTTGATTCTGGCACTGAAATTAAGTTCTTTCCAATCATTCATGCGGTGGGTATCTAGTCTCATTGATTTTACTCTAAACTTTAAAGAGCCATGAAAGCAAATTTGTGTTGAAAGCATGAAAGAACAAGTAACTGTATATTAGCCCTGGTCACAAATGCACACTGACAATGAGTGATACAACGTGTGGCGTTGTGACCAATTTGGCAGTAAACATAGTTTGGGTGATCACTATTAAATGCGCTGGTCACAATAGCCATGGCAGCGGCTGTTCCTCCCCAATAGCCAGGTGATCACTTTCACAACACCCACTGGACCTTAGTTTTTTTAATTTTTTTTCTTATTCATTTTCACAACACAGGAAGCTAGATGAAGTGTGAAAAATGAAGGGTGGTGAAAAATGAAATTAAAAAAAAAGGTCCCATGTGGAAGGGTGCCCTGGCGATTGGTGCAGGGATAACGGTTGCCATAGCTATTGTGGGCAGCACGTTTAATAGTGATCACCCAAACTATGTTCTCTCGGTTATATCTCTCTAGTTTAGTAGAGCTTTTATTGAGCTTGGGCAGAGTCAGACAAAGGTCTACCAACTCCAACAGCTCAAGTTTTTTGCTATCTTCTTGTGTTCCATGTAGTGGAATGAGGTACAGTCTGAGAACAGTCGAGGTGCTTGAAAATTGTCACAAAAAGGTGTCTTCCTTTGATTGTGTGTATATGCTTATTGGACTTGCATTTTTTTAATCATTTGTTAGTCTTGATGGAGCAATTTTAATTTCACCAACTTTATATGGATGTCTTCTATCTAGCTTAGAATTTTTATCATCAATCAACCATGATAGTTTGATCACATTCTTCAAAAATGTGAAAATTTGAAAGTTGTGTGTACCTTGTACACACTTTGAGTGGTGAGGATTTTCCATTCCTCAACCAAATTCCATTATTTTTCCAAAAGATTTAGCTTGAAGTTCCCTAGAACTACCTATGCTCAGTCAGACTTTTAAAATTCTGACATTGACACAGGTATTCAGCGATGAGGTGATTTTGCAACTCATTTCTTGCACTTGAGACTGTTTTGATCAAATGTCAAGACTGGAGGGTGGAGAACTGGAGACAGACCTTACTCATCTAGTACATAGTTTGTAAAGACGAAGCAAGACCCTTATGGGCTGGGTATTGCTTTGATGAATGTCAATAATCAATCCGTACCTTCTCATGTGTTGTCCCAATACTTTCTTGTATCTTTAGCCATTAAAACCGTTCAATTTTAATTCCTATTTCAGCTGGACCCTTTGAAGCTTGAGTTTGACTGGTATGGGTTCGCAATTGTGAGAAGTGCACAAAGAATGAAGATACATTTTACTTACTAAAAGCTACCTGGACATTCTACTGGATGATTACCAGGCAGGGCATGAGGTCAGATATTTCAAAACCAACCCTGTGTATTAAAGGTAGGTGTTACTATACAAGTTTTGGGGAAATTGGTAAATGGGTTATTGCTTAAACAAGAATGTTGATATTATGAATTTCCAAAATTCAGTTATTTGATACTCTGTTTGAGACATAAGTAATAATCGGAGAAGGACCTAGCCTTGCCAGTTTTGTCACTTATGAAAAACAAGGGGTGTGTCACACTGTGGCCTTGCCATTTACATTAAAAGGTATCTCAAGGCAAAAGAAGAATTATGGAAACTCAAATATTTTTCACTATGCAAAAATATAATCTGCATAAAATCCTCTAAAAGAAACCAAATTCCTTCAAGATATTATAACTCTATAACTAATCTCGAGATTCACCACAAGCCAAAATATCATCTTTCAAAAATCCTCATGTAAAAATTGACCTATTATTATTTAGGGGCCAAAAATCCCTTAAGCTACTATGCTCTATAATGAATTTAAACACAATTTTCTTGCCTTGGGAAGAACCAGCTAACATTGGTCTCTACAGTATCCTCTCCTGGATGGGAGATGGAGCAATTCTACCTTTCCTCAGCTCAACATTGTGCCAAATCAGTGCTCTATGAGATTATTCCAACAAATCTTTTGGAAGCGCTAGAAATCTTAGAGCACCTCCATGGGTGCACAGTAACATTCGATGAAGAAAGTCAAAATATGCCGGTTTGGCTCACGAAAGTAGTTTTGGCTCAGCACAATTGCAGTTTGCTGGTAAACGGCGTAGTAATGCTGTACACGTGGATAAAAGAGTGTACTAAATATATTCGACTGCCTCTCAGTATTTCTGATTCGCCCATCATAATGATTGGTCCAAATGGTTTGATATTAGTAGTTCCCCACCTATCTGCTATCCCAGTTTCAGTGTTATGGCTGGGGTTGCTAAAAAGTAAATAACTAAACTTGGATGTGAAAAATATTTTTGCACGGTTGCATACTGAGCACCACCGCAGATGCTCTAAGACCAGACACACTAGGGCCTTAGACGCCTGTAAACTGTATGAAGTACAGACTTCCAATAGTGTTGAAATGTTTTTAGACCTGAAATGTCGACAGGATGCAGTGGTCTCCACACAGCCCAGTAAAGAAAATGGCTTATTTTGATCAGGCTGCCATAGTATGATTGGGCCAGCTGGAGGTGTGTAAAATAGTGTCTCACATTATATTGTTGAGATTTTAATGTTTATGGGTGGGGATGAGTAAACAAGTAACATTATCTTGGATGTGATAAACAGATTTAGAGGTCCAAATAAAGGGTGTGTGTGGACCTTCTCTAAACAGGCCAATCCTGGTATGTATGCTATTTGTTGAGAAGGATGTGTCCAGGCCCTAGGGTTTTTGTTTCCAATTTTGTCAAGTACGTGTACTGGCAATCATCTAGAAGAGGAATAAGCCAAATTTGGCTAGAGTTCATGCAAGATTGTTTTGGAATACTGCCTAATTCTGGCGACCTACATGAACCCAATGTCTAAAAAGATTACTCCTAATTATTTTTTCTTTAAAATGTGGGGACTTTTTTTGTATTTTTTCCAAAATATCCCTTTGTCCAATTCGCAAAGGATTTTATTTTGTTTGCCACAATGCAACAATTTCACTTGCCAGAAAAAAGAAAAACACATTATGTGTCATGTTGGAGATAAGCTCTAAAGATTTAACCATAAATCAAATCCTTGCTTTTCCAGTCTTCTCCAGTGTTTTTGTTTTCAATTTTGTGATGTAGCTGAGGTGGCAATCATTCATAAGCTGATTTAGCCAAATTTGGCTATTAACAAAATATGAAAGGAAAAAATTAACATTCTTATAAATATTTTTGGCTACCTACTTGAACCATGTATAGAAATCCGGAAACTTTTAAAGATTTTTTGAAATTTTCTTTCAATGTCTCAAGATACATATATTTTCAGAGAAAAATCACAGATTTTGCAACAGGGTGAAATTCTTTCACACCAAATTTCTTTGACTGGTCTTCACGACCCTTTCGATTCAGGGAAGTCTCTTATCTACAGTAGGATGTTGTCGTATATTATATTGCTTAATTGAAGGTGACCATACCATGCTCGTACTAATGTTCTGAGCAAGCAAGAGGAAGTCTGTCACTGCATGAGTACTAGAATATGCAGGCTGCACTGATAGAGGGCCAGACAGTGATTGAAGGTGCACCAGCTCCTCATTGAATCCGTGTACTTGTATAAGCGTTTTGAAATCGTAATTTCGTTGACTCGTTTGAAGAGCAGTGATTATAATCCACTTACAATTTGCAGCAACCCAATTTAGTGGTCATGACGACTATTTGACCAGCAGATTAGAACCAAACTTCCAGTAATTATATACCTGTAGGTACTTGCACAACGTAAATTGTCATATTGTCTTTTTGACCAGCTGGTCAGGCTCGCTCTGGCTGTAAAATTTTCGTGACATTCTGCAAGCCAAGCTTAGTCTCTAGTCTCTTGCATAGTTGTGTTGTTTTCTTGCAGGTTGGGAACAAGGTTTTTTTTTGTTTTTGTTTGTGATGTAGCCGAAGTAATGATCATCCACAAGAGGATTTAGCCAGATTTGATGACGAGAAAATATGAAAGTTAAAAAAAATTTAGCATCTTTCTATATTTTTTGCTGCCTGCTGGAACTTAGGATAGAACTATGGAGATTTTTTTTTAATTAATTATTATTATTATTTTTTGACAACTAAGAAACACTAAACTTTCTCCAATTTGAATTCTTTTTGTCATTTGGAGAATTAAGATATAGACTTACCCAGTAGCAAACAATCAGTTGCTCACTTGTAATCTAATGTAATCAATGAACACGGTGTTGTGATGATCAAGTGATGAAGTGACCAAACGTACTACTGTGCATCGCAAGCCTGTTCAGGGTTTCAACTTATGTACAATATTAGAACAAGCGCAATATTTTTCTTTCCTTACAACTTACAACCCTTCTTAGGATGAGATGGAAAAGATGGTCGGCAGCAGAGTTGCACGGGTCACTCTCCACTTGAGTACTGAATCCAATAATTCTAACCAAATTAATTAAAACCTCGCAATCTTTGAGAAGATCCGTGAGCAGCAAGGCAGTTGTACTAGGCTTTGAACAATCAAAAGTTGGTGACTACCTAAGACCTTGCAGATTGGCACTCATGAGACTTTTTAGTTGAGAAAAATGGGAATCTTCTAAAAACATTTAACAATATCACTCAGTTTTAAACACATGATGTTTCATTTGTTCTGCTGGCTGAGAGTGGCATGCTCATTTTTTTAATCTAAAAAGGTCCAATTATAATTAGTTAAATTTTATCATGTAGTTTTTTTTTGGTCAAGTAGTTTGCCTTTAAATTTCTCACATTCTTGAGTGGATCTATAGCTAAGTGTCTGAGCTTATTATGATTAATTTGAAATCAAGTCCGTTCTATCACATAGGTAAATTGTGTAACTAAATTCTCACACACCGTTAAAAACACTTGAAATTCAAAAAAATTGAAACTTGCATATTTTTAAGCTAGAATCATTCATGTGTTTGAAACTTGATTCTTATGTGAGTAACACCTATGGGGGAGCTCATCACATATGTTTAAAGATTTTTTTTTTTAAAGATTGTTCATCAAAAACATGTTTAAATATGTATATTTATTTTTGAGAACACTTCCATAATATAAAGTGTACATAAGTTTATTGTAGCATATGTTTGTTACAAACGAAAAAAAGCTTAACCTAAGATTCAACACAAAGTAATAAAATAGACTATGAAAAGGGGAAGATGAGCCTGGAGCTTCATCCACAACTTTTTATATATTTGAAAGAGAAAAAAGGAAAAATGTCCTCATTCACCTATATGTACTAAACATTCTCATTCATCAGTTACAAACCAAGAATATTATGCTACTTATTATCCTTTTAGAACTATCATCTTTTTTATGAACAAATCATTCAATTATAGGAATTTTATTTTGTAAGATCTAATAAGTTCACATAATTCATTTTCAACTATGTCAAACCCAAAATAATTTAACTAAATTATTTATGTTCTCAATCGAAGGTTCTCAAGGTAAGATTCAAATGTTGAATTGTTTATTTTCATACTTACTCTCATCCTTCTACCCCTAGGTCACATTAGGTGACATTTAGCCAAAATATGATCATAAACCAGAAATAAAATAAAAATCTTTATTCATCCTTTTACATGTTTGGCTACACAATGAAAGCCAAATATAGGAATCTGGTGATTTTATTTTATTTTTCTCTCTCACTGCTGGTGACTAAAACCCTCCAAAATCACCTTTTTTTTCTCTTATCTGATTCTCTTTTTGGCAAAAACATTCACCAGTAAAAAAAAACTACTGGTGCGATGGATGCTTGATGACTTGCATTTGGAACAAGTTGCTCACTTGGCAACTTAGAGTCATATGTTGTAGAAGTTATTGATGATGGCGGCATCATAATTGTGAAATGTCAAAGCCTGATGAATTGGCAAAATTTTGGGGCTAAAGTATCATGTACATTGCAACCAATTTTATTGGTAACAGAAAATTTGGGAACAAATTCAGTTAAGTCTATGTGAGTGCAATTTTCTACTTAATATTCACAAGGATAATATAAATGTGGTTCAAGTCCTTGGTTTAAAATAGGTGATTCTGATTTTCACAACTCAATTTGAAACCTCCAATTTGGAACTAGAACTAACTCCAAATTCTACACTCAAAATTGATTTTTTTTCAAAAGGAATGGAGCCCTGGTCGAAACTAGAAATTTATGAATTTCAAGAATAGGATTCATAACCTCACTAGTGGTTTGTTTCATCAAATCACAAAATCAGCACGCAGAAACACAAACTTATAGACAGTTGAGGATGAATTTTGCCTTAAACTTGAAGCCTTCAATGGCCTTCTTCAATGGCATCTAGCCCTTAATTTCTATTGAACGCCAAATTTGTTCCAATTCTTCAATGTGAAGGGCACTTCAGGTAGGGTAAGGCTTTAGGGCTGGAGCATTTTCCAAACAAGGGAATGAAAATTTGCAGAAAAACATTGTGAAACAGCTTGGGGCCTGAAATGGTGCATATGTTGCTGGGGCCCTTAAGAGTGCTAGTAGCAGGAAATGATTGTTTTTCATTGGTGAACTACAATGATTGACCGAGGTGGTGAGAGTTAAATAGTCTCTCACTTTGTATAGTTCATCTTTTCAGGTTCATGGGTGGGGATGGGGGAGAAACTAAATAGTGCACACTAGATGTGAGAACACAGATAGACAGATGCCGTTTGGCATGCGATTCAGTGATTTGGCTCACTACTCAACTTTCCATTGTGGGCAAGTGGCACCCTATTATCTGGGCAGGATGGATTCTTTGCAGATTTATCAGCCACCAGTTGTATAGTTATGTTGCGCAGGACCATGAAGGTGGACCTAGTTTTCTAGTACCAGGTCTGTGTGGCACATAGGAGAGATCCATTTTTCTAAAGTTGTAAACTTTCCATTTCCTTGAAATTTGACAACTGGTGTGTTTGGAGTTTGAGTGTGAAATATGAAGCAATTTGCTACCAGGCCATAAATTTGAAGCCTTCAATGCCTTTCAATGGCATCTAGACCTTCTAGATGCCTGAAATTGTGCAACCCTTCACATATGAAGGGTACTTGTTGAAAAGACATTTCACATAATTTGATAAGAATAAATTAATAGATGTTATTTGAGATTGGATATGCTTTGATGTTTTGCATTATTGCTTGTGGGGCATGCACAACATTGCTAGAATAGGAACAAATGTACAGTGTATGGAAAAATTTGAAAGACATGAGGGTCCTTAAGATATGTAGCTATTAGAAAATAAATTTACACTTGAAAATATAATTTTTGGAAACTTGTAGCTTTTTCATACATTTAAAATAAAAAAAGCAAGCTTGGCTTAAAACATATGTAAGTTTTTATGCACCTTCAACCTAGAAGAACATAAGCCTTTTTCACAACAATTTTATATCTATTCAAATCATTAGGTAGAAAATTAGTCCAATGTACTCATTCCCAAATGTGGTTGCATTTCATAAAAATTTCAGGCAAAATCAAGCAAACAATGATGATATAACAAATCTAGATTGAGCTCATTTGCAACCAAGCAACTGTTGCCCAAGGTTGGATCTAAAGTTTTGTCTATCAAACAAAGAATTTTGACATGACATTAACGTATGCATCCTAATATGCCACTCACAATGACCAAGGGTATTCATAAAGAACAGTTCAAGCCAAAATGTGATTTTTCAAACAAGAATGAAACCGTCCAATTTTTTGGAATAATAGTGTGAGGATCATCCATAATGTAAGGCAACCTCAAATGCTAGAACTTTTAAATCAATTCATAAATGTGTTTTAAAAGGTAGCCTAAGTTACTATCCACCTATGATTCCTATCACATTCATTAGTGAAATCCCAAGTGCAAGCAATTGGGTTCACAACCAACCAAGTAAATGCCTGAATGCATGCATGTATTTGATCAAAATTTCACCCAAATTAAGTGAAAACTCCTAATCATACCAGATCTAAAAACTCTCATGAAGTCCAATACAATCCCCCAAAAAACTGAAAAATAATATTTAAAAAGTTCATAACTCATGTCCATTTCAAATTCCCAAAAACAATTTTTTCATCATGCATTTGTGGGTTAATATATTTCAAGAACAAGGTCATGCTTCTTTGTTTTCTTTTGATGAAAAATAAACTTGAAAAGAGTTACCTTAGGGGTGATGGCTAAATGGTATAGGGCTTGGTGTGTCCACGCTAACATGAACCACAACCATTGTAACCAATGTTTAATTTTTCATGTTTAAATGTTACCAATTGTACTAATGTTACAAGTTGTTCAATCAAAAACATTCATCACAATGTTTTTAATATATTTTGAAAATATTTGATATAATTTGAAAATATATATAATGAAAAACACATTCATTAAGCACTATAACCAATGTTTTTAAAAGACTTACATTTTTGGGGAGATTTTTTTAATTACATATTTTGAGGGAAATTTTTAAGTATTTATTTACATAATAGTATAATGCAACATCTTTTTAAGTCAGAATAATTTTTTATAATTTTTTCAACTCAAAAAAATGAAATATTTTCATGATATTCCAAGATAATCGATCACCTAAGTAGGTAGGTGTGGCTCACATTAATGTGACCTCAACCCTTGTATGGGACCTTAATACCTCAAAGAAAGATTTTGAGTTCAAACCCATTAATGTGCAAATGAATGTTTTATTGACCTTTTGCTGTTGAATGTGACTTAGGGGTGCAAATAGTTTGTTGATCAAACCTATCAATGTTCCAAAATTAAAAGATTCTAAAAAGATTTCAAAATTGTGAAGGTTAGTTTGTGGTCATGGTTGGTCTTTCATTATGAAGGGTTATTTTTGTGAAAATCTTTCATAGGTGAAAAGCACATTGCTCCTTCAATTTAAGGCTTGATTTATACTAATTGATTAACTCTTAGACATGTTACACTTCAATTGTGCCTTGAGTTAAATGTAGTTTGTGTTAATATTTAGTTAACCTCAAATATTTTCATTCATTTCAACAAGGGTTGGGTGCCATTTTTAATTATTCACATAAAAATAAAATAAGATGACAACATTTGAAATATAAAAAAATGACATGTGTGAAAATGGAACATCAAATTAAGTTTCTTTAATTCTTAATATAATAAAAATTTAAAGAATAACTAATGTACATGTGAAATTTGAATCAATTTGAATTTTCTAACTTGAATTTTGTTTAAAAACTAATTTCTTTTGCAAAATTAAAGACATGTGAATTTTAGTTATACAATTAAAATTATTTAAAAATTATTTGAATACATTTCACATTTTGAAATTAAAAGGCATTATAAATTTCATTATAATTATCACACTAAAAATGAATTAAGTTAAATAATGATATTAGATATGTACATGTGTAAAAAATTTCATTGTGAAAATATTTAAATATATAATAAGGTTATAATGTGTGATACCCAAAAAATGTGTGTTTATATGTTTTGCGATAATAATTTTATCACAATGTGAAATCATGGTGGTTAGACAATAAAGGACTTGGAAATGGCCTTCAATTTGGCACATTAAATGTTAAGTTTGGCAAAGTAAGTGCTTGAAGTTTAAGATCCTTGTATATAATTTGATTGCATTTAGACTTGAAAGAACAATTATAGAATTGAAATTGGTACACCCAAATCTCTTTTAATTGCTCAAAATGGACAAGAAATGTTAAAATTATGGTAAAATAAGGGGGAGTCTAATGCATTATTTCAAGATTTTTGTTCTCTAGACATGATCATTTTCTTCTTGTTTTTTCTTCATTATGCAGTTGCCTTTGGAGTTGAAAAATGTACTGTAAACCTCCACTTAGTGCACCTATAGTCATGTGAAGATAATTATAAAAAAGGACAAAATATATGGATAAATGTTCAATTATTGACTTGTATCCAATGTTTAACCTATATACAAAAAAAAAGCATGGTCAATGCAATGTTGAGTCAAAATTAAAAGACATGGAATCATCACTAATTCAAAGAAAATTTCAACCATGGCATCATGAACTCTTATGAGAACCACTATTCTATGTATAAGTTATTTTACATATTTCCATGTGGAGTAAATTTTAATGGCATTTTTTCTAAATTCTTCGAAATCCTAATTCACATTGGAACACTTTTAAAATGTTCCACACTTTTGGGGGCATATTGAAAACACACATCAAATTCAAACATCAAACTTCAATTTTCTTTATCACCATTGTCAAAAGTTTTTCACACCTTGCCTCCTAAACCTTTTTTTCCAACAAGTATTTTATATACCTAATACAATTTTTGCACAGTTCATCTACAATGAATATAATTCACCATGTTTTTATGAATATTGATTCAATTAATATTTGATGGTATCTTAAATTATTTGTTGGCATTTTCTAAATTGTTAAACAATTTAATTTGTGAGTTTAAACAAACGTGAAAAGATGATTAACCTTTGGTTCAAGTCTTTTTTTTTTTTTTCCAAATTTTTTTTTTCCTTTTTCACTTGTAAATTAAATTGGGAATCTGGTTCCAGATCTGTTTCAAAAAAAGAAAAAGATATTGATTCCACTTTTAAAACCGATCCCCAAAAATGACACTTGATTATCATTCAATTTTTTATTAACTGGAACTGAAAGTAATCACTCTAAACCATTCAAACTAGGTAGCCATCCAACCCTGGTAAGAACTATTTGAAAACCTGAAGGATTTGTGGAGGTTTTTTATAAAAGTATAAATTAGCCAATGTCCATCCCAGGAAGCTATTGGTGAACTCCCCCAACTTATAGAATGCATGTGTAAGGTAGACAAGCCGGTGAGCTAACACTTAAGCTCTCAAAGAGCTTAAAATTTTAAGACATTATTTTTTTAATTTTTAAGTTCAAAAAGTTTTTTTAGAGCTTGACTTGACAAACTTATAGTTGTTTAAATTGTTTACAACAAACATAAAATGGAAAAATAATAATTATTTAAAGTAAGTGGGATCAATGTTTGATAATCAATTTAAAATATAATTTAAAATTCAAAATTTTATCATCTTCATGGCTTTTATATGTTATTCGTTTTGCTTTGGAGCTCAAAAATGGATATAGAGCTTAATTTGTCACACTAATAATTGTTTGGATCACTCAAACCAAACCAAAAAAAAAGAAATATCTAAGATCTAGAAATAAATAATCATTTTTAAAAATATACATTATGATTTTCACATGCTTGTGTTTCATTTGTGTTGTTCCTTTAGCTCTAGGGTTGAAAGAGGTAACTTAAAGCTTAGCTTGGTGCTTTCACAACTCTTTACATTGCTCCAAACATAGGATTCAATTTATTTTTTCTAGTGAAAAATCGTAAGATTTTTCTAAAAATTAGAGGCCATCCATTTGTAAGCTTGGATTAGGGCAATGCACCCCATCACTTAATCACATCCATGGATGGAAAAATTGTCACCTTCATAGCAATGGATGAATGTTGTCGTTTTGCCAACTTTTGCCATCACACTACCACATGTCACCATTTCGCCCATCTCCATCATCCATTGATCACCATTTTCTCACCCTTGGGTCTAGGTCATTCATAAAAAAGAATTCTTGTTTTAAGGTTTTTTTTGTTCGGCTCATCTCCTGCATGTTATATGAGGTCACCAAACTCTCGCTACCTTAAATAGTGCTTGGTTATTAACCCGTCCTACCACACTTGCATTTTGTTTATCTTCGACTCATTTCTTTATAATGTTATGTACCCACCTTGGCTTGTTACATTTTACAATTACATATCTTTCACATTCTTAGTGTGGACATACCTTGTACCATTGATAATTTGGGTATTCATTTGCTTTAGTGCTCATGCAGGAATGAACACATTGCAACCCATGATACTTTTCAGGATACCATTGCAACTATTATTTTGGCAAGTGGAACACATGTATAAAAACAAGATTCCCACATTTTCCCCCACCATTATCAATTGTGAATTGATATTCTTATCTCCACAAACAACTTTTGAACATTAAAGGATGTTGTCATAATTGATCTGACCCACCTAAATATGCTATAACATGCATTGTCCATAATTGCAGATTTAACGATAATTGTTGCTCAAGAAAAAACACGATCATACATGGAACACACATTAGGAAACAACTTCATTTCCCTTGCCATATAATATTATGGTTGTTTTCATTCTCATTTTGATTTCTTTTAACTTATTGTTTTCAAGCCATTATAACACGTTGTTAATTGTCCTTTTTAGTTCTTGCAATGGTTATTTTTTTATTATTAAAAATGTGTGTCCACAACCCATTAGTGTGTGTGGGCCATTGTGATTTTTCAATGTGCTATTATGTTTGGGAAACATTCATCATCTTATCACAAACTTACATTTCATGACTAATAATGCAAACTATGCAAAATTCGTTGATTCATAATTCATACATTTCACACATTAATATCATGCATTGAAAACAAATTTGATGCATGTTAAATTTGTGATGTTCTTCCACACATCACAACCAATGCACCTTTATCAATAACCAATTTGTGGCCTACAAATTTTTTTTAGTGTTTGGTCCTTTATTTTGTTGACTTTTTAGTGGTGTCTTGGTTGATTTGTGGTAAACGACATTTTTTAGGTTATGATCTTTTATTTTATTAATGTATTAGTGGTGTCCTAATTCTTGTGTTTTTTTGCGGCTTGTGTTTTCAAACTTTATTTGCCTTATGCTTATGGTGGATGGGTTTCCATCCTTGCATTTTTTTATACAAGGTTTTTCCTTCAATCAAGTTATTTGACTCAAAAGGTTAGCAAAACTCTCTTTTAGTATGTAGATGACACAATGATCAATATGCTGAAGATGGAGGACAACCTTCATAATGCAGTGGGCATTTTGAACCAATTCTTCAAGATTTTTGCATTAAAATTCAACTAGGAAAAGAATGTTGCATTTTGTTGCACCAAGAGGTAGCCCAAACTTAGTTGGGTTGACAAATTCAATGGAAGTGGATTGCAAAAAAAATCCTTAATCTTCTAGGTATTCCTTTTGGAGTGGATTTGCAAACCAAAGACATGGATGAGTTTCTCATAAAGTGTTTGAGAAAAAAACTCAAATATTGGTTTTTAATCCACCTACCCCTTGTTAGCAAAACCTTCATTATCAGTTTAGTGTTAGTGTTTATATTATGGTTCTTCATCAATGTTTGGAAGGGGGGTCAAAAAAGGATGTCAAGAAGTGTAAAGCCTTGTTATGTAACCTTTTTATGGGGAGGTGGACAACTCACCACAAGAACTAGAGTTCAAAGGGATGATGTGTGCGCACCAAGCTTGATGGTGGGTGGCCTAGGTATCACAAATCTAAAAGAGGCTTTGGTAACTTCATTATGTAAATGGGTCATGTATGCCCTTGAACTAGGAGACTCCAGCTTGAGGACTTTATTTAAGTACATGCTAAATTATTGTCTTCCTTCAAAACACAAAAAGCGGGCACCCAACATTCAACAGGATTTTGTCCATACTTTTACTTGAGCTAGTGGTTCCAAATTATGGGGTAAAATAATGAAAGCTTGGAAGGTGATGGTGAAGAACATGAATTTCTCCCCCCTTGCCCCACTATTGGTAAATTTTATTAAAAATGTCAACATTTGGTGGGCTTCAAAATAGCCTCACCTTTGGAATTTCAATTTTACAAGCACAAAAACTACACAAGAATGGTTTGAGGTGTATTATAAACATGTGGGACCAACATAATAAAAAGTTCTTATAATGGCAAACAACAAAGGTCAAGTTTGGTTTTAATGGTGATGAAAAATTATGGCAACAATTAACTACAAACATACCTAGTTGTTAGTTAACTATCAAGTTTCAACAACCAAAAAATTGCACAAATTTGGATGAATGGTTCAATGTATATGAAAACATTTATGATGATTAACCGAATGTAGTCTTCTACACCATTCAAGGATTCACACCTAGTTGTGAAAAGCATATGCAAACATCTAACATCCCCCAAAAAGGTCCTTGTGTTTATAAAGGGCAATATTTCAAGGACATTATAGTGGGACCCAACTTGCACTATAGTGTAAACCAAGTTCCAAAGAGTGCAAGTGATGGGAATAAAAAAAGGTTCCAACATATCACCTTTCTTGCTTTCTATGGGATTTTTGTTAAATTGAATTTTGACTCAAAATGTTTGGAATGAGGGTCACATGGTGCCCTCATGAAATACATAATCAAAACAAGGAGGAAATTAATTAATGATCAACAAACCTTGATCACATTACAAACACAACATCTCAAGATTTAGTAATGAAAATCGTGAAAAATTTATTCATTCATAATTTGTACATTTGACACACTAATATTGTGCATTGAAAACACATTTGACACATGGATTTTTAAGAAGATGTGAAATTTGTGTGATATTCGTTCATTCATAGGTTTTTACTTCATTCATCAACACATTTATTTATGTCAAACATGTTTTCAACATATGATATTCATAGTTTAAATTGTACAAACCTATAAATGAATCAACTTCACAAAATTTTCATGATTAATTCATCACATGTTAAATTTGTGATGCAAGACCATACCTAAAAAATGGTACCCAATCCTCCTTCAAGATTTCAAACCAAATTGACACGATGTCTAGTTGAAAATTAAAACAAAGAAGGACGCAAGATTCATCTTGTCCTTATGGCACAAAACTCTTCTGGTCAATGATTGGAGAGCAAAGGAAAATCCAGAGATTGAGGTAAGGTGCTTTTCGTGCAATCAAAACACATAAAAAGCCATTTCACACATATTTTGGGACTGTGAGAAAGTAGAAGAGGCTTGATCACGAGCGCTCACATTTTTGCATTAATTGAGATTTCCTCCCAATATAAAAAGGCAATGGAAAGACCTACACATAAAGCATTGTCTATTCAACAAGAGGTTGTTGAAGAAAGTTAGACACTTCTAATCAACAAGGACATTGTTCTATAGGGTTACTATTTGATATATATGGATTGAGAGGAACTACTTGCGATTCAACAATTGAAGATGGCCTAACAAGAAGCTTGGTAGGTGTATTTGGGAGGGCCTAGTGGATTATGGTAGGATAGAATGAGTTATGACATTGAGCAAGATTGCTAGGTCACCCAAGGCAAGCCCTCCTTAAGGAAATCACTGAGACTTGGTGCCCACATCATGCTATTTGTGCTAAAGATGGGAGTAAAGTTTGGTGATCTTAGCACATGCCTTGCCTAGCAAATGTAACTTCTATTGGTCGCGATCCATGCCTGCTTTGTATTCCTTTCCTCTTTGCAATGGATTCTGTCCATTTGTGCCAAATATATATATATATATATATATTCATTTAACAAATTGGCAGATGTAGGGTGTAGCATTAACTATCACTAGCTATAATTGGCAGGTGCAACAGGAGCCTTACTTATATATACTGTACAGTGACTGACTTTGGTGAAGGAGGTACGAGTACATGAACAGGTAAGTTAATTATGTAAGCTACAGTATGAAGGACAGTGGGCTGGAGGGAGGGAAGGACAGGAAGAAGAGTCTGCTCATCTTCATGTCAGTTTTGTTGTGTCTAAATTTATTGGCTCTGCCGCTCTGGGAGCTGATTAAGAAACATACGCAGAAGAAGAGAAGAGTTCATTTGATGCAACCCTGCAAAGACTTTATTTATAAACACACCATAGATTTGGAAAATGTACAAAGGAATAAGAAAAAAGGAAAAGGGAGGAAATTACAGGACCGTCGAGTCAAGTTAGCTCAAAATAGATGTCAAAATCTCCCCATGTCAGAAGAGTTCATTTGGTCCCACATTTTTAAGAACTACCAGTTCCTATTTGTACTGTTGTTGCTGGTTTGCAAGGAAACGGTAGTCAGTTCTGCTCAACACCAATGTTGTGCAGTTCTTTGAATTTTTAAAGAACCACCAGTTCTGGTTTTTCAAATCTTTCAGAAGCAGAGGTAGACTTGGTTATTTCAAAAACCTCAAAGAAACAGAAAATAACCGATAAATTCTCAGGCAGGTTCTTTCACTTGTTAATGTTTTTGAAAATCATGGTTATATATACCAAAAACCCAGTTCTTTTGAATATTTTGCAAATCAACGAGCAAGTGAGTATATACCCTGGTTGATAATGGGAGGGGTATCTGCACTTCATTCTAACAACTGCCCAACACTAGTCAAGATGTCCTCTGTTTTATAACACTAAAATGGCCCACATTACTTCTTTTTTTTTCCCCCAAAAATAAAGGCGGCAGTATCACAGTAAATTTTTTATTAAAAAAATCAATGCATTGATTTTTACACCATGTAACAAGCTCGGCTTTGGTCATTACGAGAATTGGGCCCACCTCAGCTCTGCCTTGCGTGGGCCATTATGGTGCATTCACACTTGATGTTAAGTTAGTATTAAATGAAAATCTAGGTGGCATCCTAGGTGGCACCCAAAGTTAAATTGATGATAGTTTAGTGTTAAGTGATTGTTAGCTTAACATAAAATGTTCATGGTAAGTTGATGTAAGTCCTAAATGACTAACATGGTGTTAGGGGGACTCAGCACTAGAGTGCCTAACAACAAGTGTGAACGCACCTTTATTCCGGTAATGGCCACCGCCTCAGGCATTACCCACCACTTACTGACTCAGTTCTGATTGCAACTCAAGTTATTATGACTAGTCAAATTCAAAAGGAAATGTGCTAAGGTCGCAGAATTATTAGGCAACCAGCTGCATGTAACCTACCTATTAACTACGGTAAATTGCATACGTTTACCCCCTTTTGCAATGGTTTAGAATATTGCCACCATAACTAGTGATAGCCTATATGTGATTAACTTTCAGGGGCTAAGCTTCAATTTTATTTTGTTTTAAGATGGAATTCACAAATACTTTTAAATGACACTTAAATGACCACCACACTAGTGGTCTCTTAACCAGACTGGTGTGGACTCGGTAGGAATTTTAACTTAAATTTTTCATTCATGTCTGGACTCATGCAGCCTTTCTTTTTCCACTTTCTCTTTTCCTTTGCCTTTCATTTTCTACTAAATAATTGTTTTAAGGACCCTCCTCCCCACCCCACCCCACCCCCTCACTCACAGACCTAGGGTGAATGAAGTTCCATGAAAAGTCACAGTGCCCACCCATGAAACCCTAAACCCTAAACCAAATTACCAAATGTTGAGAGTTTTTTTTTGCTGATCAGCAAACTGCCAACCCACCCACCATCCACAACTCTGATGGCAATCAAGAGTTCTCATATTTAAGTAAATAAATAAAATAATTTCAGCAATATGTTCTTCAAGGCATGAAGAGAAACCTTATTCAGGCCCCCAAGGTTTTTGAATCCTCAGGTGGCAGGTAATTAATTGTTCACAACTAAGGTGAGGGTGAAAAAAATTTCTCACAGACCTGGAAAGAAAATGCACAGGCTCTCATAATTTAGAGCATATTAAATAAGATTGAATACCATAGTAGCTTGAACCAGGGCTTTTTTTTATGAACCCAAATTTGTCTAGTAGGTGGACTTGCAATCATCCATAAGTGGACCGAGCCAAATTTGGCTAGAGTTCAGACAGGAAAGTCCAAATTTCTTGCCAATTTGCTTTGTTCTGGCAACCTCCAGGAACTCATTGTCTAAATATGGCAAATTTTTTTACCTTTTTTCCTCAAAATATGGCGGCTTTTGCACAATTTTTTTCCAAATTAAACCCCTTTGTATACTTTGCAGGGAATTTTCTTTTGTTGTCGCCAGTAATATTCTTTTGTGGCAGTAAATATTATTTTTAAAACAGAATATTCTGTCACAAATTCTTTTTTTGGGGGGAGGAGGGGGGGAAAAAAATTTGCTCAAAAAATGAATAAATTAAAAAATGATTTTTTTTTTGGGAAGAGTTCCCAAAAATTCACCAAAACTGCCTACAATATGAAAGGGTTGCTTAAGATGAACTTTCTTCTTTCATATTTTTAATATCTCCATATTTGACTAAATATTCTTAACCATGGTTGCCACTTGAGCATCACAAAATAATTTTTTTTAAAAAAAACTGGTCACTGTGGTGCAAAACTTCACCCCAAACCAAAAAAAAAAACAGTGGTACGTTGGCAGCTTCCACACTAATTAATGCCTTTGCTTGATCAATTAATTAATTTCCTAATCATACAACACTGGAAATGCTTAACTTGCCATGCTACTCAAGTAGTAGTGGGTGGATATGGCCCTTCATAGAGAAACCCACTCTAGAGTTAACTAATGGCATCTGCACCCAGGGTCACACAGGCCACTCCTCTGTTTGGGCCTGTATAAATATTTTCCACATCCAAGAGTGAGATTAATTATTTACTTAATACAGATAATTAAATATAAATAAATAATAATCAACTTTATAAAGGTTAATTATCTCTCTAATTAATAGAGTTGGGCGGTATAAAATTAGAGACTCTTTAATTGTCACCACCTCCCCAATTAGCACGACCAGCCAATGAAAAGCAGCCATTTTCTTTTAGTGACCTTCTTACACTCAGTATAGTTGTGTGTAATTTGACAATGTACATTGTACAGGTCCAAAGTCCAAACCAGTGTTGGACGGGTTTTTAGAAAGTGAGGGACAGATACCCATTGGTTATCAACACAGTTATATAAACACCTACTCATCGATCTTCAAAATATTCAAAGAATTGCTATTGGGTATATTAATCAGCTTGGTTCTCAGAAACTATGAATTTTTTTAGGGTTTTCAAAATAACTGGGACTGGTGGTTCTTTGATTCTTTGAAAAGCTCCCACCCAGCTCCCACCCAGAATTGTTTTTTTTTAAGTCGAAGGACCAGCAAAGAAGCTCGGGTTCTTTCACGAAACCAAAGTTTCTTTGAGGGTTTTTTGAAATACCCAGAATTGGCAGCTATTTGAAAAATCAAAGTCCTACCCAACACTGGTCCAAACACACCAATTTAACAATTTTTTTGCTACCATTGGAAATGCCCTAAACTAGTATGATACTAGTCGCCTTGAACTCTCTTTTTATGTATCTATCTCTCTCTAGTCCAACATGAGAAAAGGCAAGCATGTAAAAGACTCAATCACCCTCCAAATCTCAATCCAAGTCCACATGAGTGCATCTCTTATATTATAGTCTCAGGTGAACTCAATAGGGTTAACTTATTGACCACCTTTTACCAAATGACATAGAGATGACAAATAATTCAAAACCCAGAGGAACTTGTCATATCATACAGCTTTGGGAACTTCATAACACCATTTAAAGCTTTGGATTGTGGCATGGGCTGATGAATGACATTACATTTGCCCTGTTTTTTTTCCACCTTGTCATGTTTTGCACCCATAACCTCCCATGTTGTGAGTACCAAAGGACATATAACATGCTGGGTAGCATGTGCCAAGGGTCTTATAGCATGTTACATGCCCCCCTCGCACCTCTAACATGCCCAAAACACGTCTAGAAATGCCAAGGTGAAAAAAAATGGGGCAAAGGCCAGACTGGAGGGAAAATAATTGCAGCAAGTACTCTTGTACCAACTGCATTAACAAGCATGGGCAAATGTTTCACACTGTTGAAAAAATTTGAATTTTTGTGTTAAATTTTCAATGATTTTTGAAAAAAACGTCCAAAAATCAATTAAATTTTTTTGCCAGATTTCTCTACATGGTTCAAGGTAGCCAAAAGTTTATAAGGTTGTTAAGAAACTTTCTTTTCATATTTTTTTAAAGGCCAAATTTGTTAAATTTTCAATGATTTTTTGAAAAAAACTTCCAAAAATCAATTAATTGTTTTTGCCAGATTTCTCTACATGGTTCAAGGTAGCCAAAAGTTTATAAGGTTGTTAAGAAACTTTCTTTTCATATTTTTTTTAAAGGCCAAATTTGGCCAAATAGGCTTATGGATGATTGCCACCTTGGCTATATCATAAATTTGAAAACAAAAACGCACACATGCACACACTCATCTAGAGCCAACAGAAAACCAATGTTTTGAAGTCACTTTTAAAAATTAATCAATTATAGCATAAGATCAATTAATCAATAATTAGGAGTATGAATATAGTTCCTTTTCTCAAATTTGGGAGGTAGGTGGATTGGTCATCGTGCACAAGAGAACATAGCCAAAATTTGACTAGAGTTTAGAGGGGGAAATAGAAAATTTCAGTGGAACTTCAACCTAAAAGCCGTGTTATTGACCATACCATGGTCAAGTACAACCTTGCGCATGCCAAAACCAAAACAAATGCATACATGACCTAAATTGAGTTTTCCCAGATTGTTGGGCTTGTATACTTTCAATGGGTAGGATTTGTTGGAGGGGTAAAAGGCTAAAAGTATCCTTGGGTGGAACCACTAGGAAGGCTCACTCACAATCTGAGTTTCAAAAAGGAATATTTAATGAAATTTTTTTGCAAAGGACAAGTTTGAATTTTCATAGTGTTTATAATATTATAACTATGGTGTGTTCCTACAATAATTAGCATTTTGAGATACTTGGGCCAAAAGAAATTCAAATAATGTATTGGATGTTGTGTAAAAGTCCCTTTTTCTTAACCAATTTCAAGTCATTTGTCATATTACAATTCTTTATAAAGGAATACAAAAGGAATGCATAAAATCATGTTACTAATTTTTTTTAATTGTGCAAAAAAAAACATGTTTCCCTTCATTAGTTGAATTTGATGAAAAAAAAAATCATATCAAATTTCAAAAGGCTTGAAATTTTGAACCAAAAGACTACAAGAGGAAAGATTTTTTTTTAATCATTTTGTTAATTGTTTATATTCATTAGGCTCAAAATTTCTAGCTCTAGGTGTAGGTCAAATGTGCATATAATAATCATGCAAAAAAATGTATAATTGTCCATAAAATATTATTTAATTTTTTTTTGCATTTATAATAGTAAACCAAATTATCAACACATAATCATGTACACATGTGAAAAATCACCACCATCACATTAATTGTCTTACCTTGGACTATTCAATTTTTCTCACATAAATTTGTCTCGTATGAATGTTATTTGTAAAAATTAATGAAATTTTTTTAAGAATCATATTTTCTTTCTTTTGGAACCCCAATGATGAATGAGCCTAGAATTGAACCACCTCAAGGAATTCTTTAAGTTATAAAATTGGCCAAATGATATTCTTGACCCCTTTTTTAAAAAATTATAATTATAATTTTTTTTCCACATTTATCCATTGAATGTCACAATATATGGCCTAAATTGTTCATTGGAATAAGAAATGGATGGAAATTGATTTTTTAAAAAAATTCCTAATTGCAATGGCCCTTTTCAAAATCACGTTCGTAAATTTCCTATTTTCATAATTAAATTATGCATATTCAATTATTAAATTTAAAACTAATCAAATAGAATAACATCAAAAGCACATTTAGAAAACTAATTCCTAAGAAAAATCAAAATGTGTTTTAAAATTGTATTCTTGTCCAAAACACTCAAGGAAAAAAAACATATTTATAATATTTCTAAATGCAATGCAATGATTAAAAGCATCAAAATACAAAATATTGAAAATATATCAATAAAATTTCAAAGTCTATTTAGTAATTGCATTCACCAAAACATTTTAATGAAAATCCTTATTAAAATGTATCCAATATTTTTCAAATGTTTAATTGATTTAATACAATGAAGGTATGACAATTAAGGTTCTTTTTTCAATTTCCTCAAGTAGTCACACTATGAGAAAAAGGGGTGTTTTACAGTTGGCCTTGCAACTCATTATATTTATACGCCGTGAGTGCTAGCAAATAAGATGCATGATTTGCAAAATTATAACTCATTATATATACAGTGCCACTCATTGCAACTCAATTACAATTTAATCAAAACAACTCATTTTCAACTACTATGCAACTCCATTATAATTGCACCCATGATGTCATGCTAATGTCATTGATTACCATCCATCTATTAAAATTTGACACGTGGCATTATGAAGATTTGTGGACATAAAAATGATTTTTTTCAAACTATTAATCTCCATCATTCATGATGATTGTTAATGATGGTTTGAGATTTAACATGTGGCACAATTTTAAAAACCTTCCACGTGGCATATTAATTATATTTTGAAATAAATAAATATATATATTTATTTTCATAGCTAGGTAAGTCGTACATAATCATAGGTAGGTAAGTTGGTAGATTTCAAGACCTACATACTTACATATTATTTACCTACCTACCTACCTAGGTAGAAAAATAGGACCTACTTACTTACAGAGGTAGATAAGTAGGTAGGAAAGCAAAAAATTAAATGAACTAAAAAATAACCATGAAATTTTTATTTTTATTTTCTGTTTCACCTTTGGGTGAAGTTTTTTTGAAGTCATCCCAAAATGGCACTTGTATTTTAATGTGAAAGTATGAGAGAACAAACCCTCTTTATATAGTTTGTGACATGGGATTTGAAAACAAACATATGGGTTAAAACTTTTAGTTATTCCTTAATTGCAAATTAAGTTGCAATACAATTGCAACTATAACATTTAAGCACTTAGAGCAGGCTAGATCTAAGGGGAGGGTTCCATTGTTTATGGTGTCCAAACAAAACTTGAATTCCTCCTATTAGCACTTAGGGGCACTAAAAATCATCAAACGTGAAATAGAAATCAGAAAGTTATGGCCCCCCAAAGTAGAAACGATTAAAAACTAAAAAGAACAAATTAAACCACCGAATGCTATAAAGGTCAATTCCCAAACACCTAAAGAAACCCTTGCATGTTGTTCTATTGCTATTAGAGTTCAAAGATGATTTGTAAAACTTCAAATGTTGCTCCTATAGCACTTTAAATTATTTAAAATGAACAAGAAATAAAAAAGTTATGAGGTTTGAAAATAGGAGGGGTCCAAAGAGGAAAAGAAAAGGAAAACAATGTGTTTTGTAAATTAGAAAACTTTTTTTTTCTTGTTATTTTTCATTACTCCTTTTCCTTTACATTTGAAAGATGATTTCTAAAGCTTGAGGTAACATTCCCATAACATTTTAAATCACTCAAAATGAAACACATATGATGAAGATATAAATAACTAATGAATATGTATTTTTATTAAATTATAAGTAGTTGTATTATAATTATAACATAGTTGAATAATAGTACTTTAATAATGGCACATTAGTGGTTGTACTAATTATATCAATGGGAATCATAATAAAAAACTAATTGCAAATGCGTTCCATAATGGGTGGTGGAAATGTGGACACATGGCATGATTACATGTATGTACATTATACCTAGTTGCAACATAGTTGTTGCTTTAATAACATATTTACAATAATTCTAAAATAGTTGCCACATGCAACTATAATGTAATTCCTAAAAAAATCAAACATGGTTGGCTACATACGTACATACAATGTGTGTAAATTATCATATAAAAAACCCATTTTCAATTCACTTGCAACTCTAATACAACTAACTGATTTTTTAGCATAACAATTTATATATTAATACACTATATTTTTAGGGGGATAATTGCACACTAGTTGTAATACCTAAGAAATTGTTGCACAATAGTCATATATGAATTGTTTTTTGAGTCTTAGTTGCAGAATAATGTGGTTTCTACAAATGTAATTTTTCATAATGTCCACTAATGAAGATCACCAAAATTAATTGTCATTAAATGGCTACTATCTTAGGTGGGCTAAAGCATTTTCACAAAAGTGTTATTACAAATTGCAACCTAGGAAATGCCTAAGTTTATATGTGATTAATTTAGTTATTTTTTTATTTCCAAAAAAGGCCTTTATTTTTCATTAGTTACAATAATAAATAATTATTGATAACAATGATCATGTTGATGTAAAGCCTTTAGAAGTGTATTAGGGGTATGTCTAAAGGTAATATATCAAGGGGTGTAGGTTAGATTTTATTAATAAATAGGTATGAAGGTGACTTTGTTAAGTAGGTAAGTTAGTTACCTTGCTTAAGTAAATAAGTTAATTAAACAATGTAGTAAATTAATTAACTAACAAGTCTAGGCCTCACTACTAATGACACATCCCTAGGTTTGTCAAGTGGCATCAAGATAGAAAACTTGTCAATCCTAGTTTTATAACAAAATACAACTTTAAAGTGTGTTTTCTAGTTCTTAAGAAAAAGAAGGAGATAAGAGCTTTGAAATGGGACTAGGAAAAACTCACAAGCTTGAATTCAAAATGAGGTCAATGTGCATAAACCAAAAAAAAAAACGACTAATGCAAATTGAAGCCGAAATGGTGTTAGCACAACCCTAAACAACAACATTCACAAAACACACGATGGCCCAAACTTGAAAATAATCACCACTCCCCTCCTTATAGTATATGTTTATAATTAGTAACAAGGACTATGGGAGCAAACATGATTGAAGGGACCAACTAGGAACATCACAATGTTATTTCTTGGACTACCTTCACTTTAAGAATTATTTGTCATTTTGTGATATAATAATTGATTTTTAAAATATTTTTACATTATGCACATCATGGATATTTTAATGGCCCATCTTAATCAAGATTTGAACATGTTTTGATGTTCTTATACATTTCCTATGTCAAAAATTTCTTGAAAGTTGTGACAACTATTTAGGAATCTTTAATGAACTTGTTTTATTTTATTTTTGATGGAAAAGTTGGTTACCAGATATGCTTAAGGAAAGTATCCAAGACTAATGTTAAAATTTGTATACTATTTTTTGGGATTATGATTGAATGTAAAAAAAAAATGTTCATCCAAGGGTCACATGAATAAAGAATGGATTTTTAAATTTTCATTATTCAACTTTGATTGTTGCTTGTATGGCTTGTGAAATTATATAGGTTTGCAATGGCTATTGATTAAAAAATCAAGTCTTGAGTACTTTTGACGTCCATAAAAAATTATGGCATCCCTTGAGTTCCTATATGTTAAGGAACACAATTTCCTCAACCCTATCATACTACAAATTTGAAAGGAAAATGTCATATTTGTAAATAATCCAAACCCTTGGTTGCAACAATAGGAAAACAAATTAGTTACTAAATATTTCTTGAATATTCCTAAAAATAAATCCTTAAATGGTTCTTGATGGGCCCACCCAATCAAGTTGGCCCCCCTAGATCAAAATGGCAAGAAATCCTACGTGGGTCAAAAGTTCCAAAAATTCTAAATTTTGCCAAGTTATGAGTCTTGCAACTTTGCAAGCTTATGACTCCTTCGTATAGACTCCAATTTAAAAATTATCAAAACAAAGTTCAAGTCCTTGAAAATACCTTCCAACATCATGTTGCA